>Ga0308169_10000148_pt1 | contig 133233 bp, 104 predicted proteins | sample PhyBR1_2_FD_202139 | JGI IMG/M metagenome (GOLD analysis project Ga0308169, IMG submission 202139) | Phyllosphere microbial communities from UC Gill Tract Community Farm, Albany, California, United States - DLSLSB.R1 | ecosystem: Host-associated > Plants > Phyllosphere > Unclassified | place...
GGACGCTGAAGCGCCCGTCAAAAACGTTCCTGACGTTTTTGTCCGAGTTCGGGCACCACTTATTAAAGAACCCAGCCTGTGGCTGGGTTTTTGCTTTTCCGGAGCCGAACTCTTCATCAAGCCGCATACCCTTCCCTGACCAACGCCCTTTTACCGTTTAACGCATAACCATTTAACCGTTCTGGCTATCGCGCATTCAGGGGATGGCTCGCCAGGCGGCGGCTGCTACACTCTCTTCTCTCACCACCTGTTTGTTTAGCGGAGAAGGCTCACTATGTCGGAACAAGATTACCAGCCACCAAAAGTATGGAAATGGAATCAGGATAATGCGAGTGCCTGGTCGAAAACCAACCGCCCGATTGCCGGCCCAACCCATGAAAAAAGCCTGCCGCAGGGCGAGCATCCGCTGCAACTCTATTCGCTGGGCACACCAAATGGTCAGAAGGTCACTATTCTGCTGGAAGAACTCCTGGCGGTAGGCGTTACCGCGGCGGAATATGATGCGCACCTGATTCGTATCGGCGAAGGCGATCAGTTCTCCAGCGGCTTTGTTGAGATCAACCCCAACTCCAAAATTCCGGCGCTGCTCGACGTCTCGGAAACGCCGCCGGTGCGCGTTTTTGAATCCGGCGCCATCCTGCTCTATCTGGCCGACAAATTTGGGCATTTCCTGCCGGAAGATCGGGCAGGTCGCACCGAAGCGCTGAACTGGCTCTTCTGGCTGCAAGGATCGGCACCCTACCTTGGCGGCGGTTTCGGCCACTTCTATCACTATGCGCCGGTAAAAATCGAATACGCCATTGAGCGCTTCACCATGGAAACCAAACGTCAGCTCGACGTGCTGGATCGCCAGCTGGCTGAGCACCGTTTTATTGCCGGTGATGAATACACCATTGCCGATATCGCGATTTGGCCGTGGTACGGTAACCTGGTGCGCAACGATCAGTATGGCGCCGCTGAATTCCTCGACGTGGGCAGCTATCAGCACGTGCAGCGCTGGGCAGAAGAGATTGAAAATCGTCCGGCGGTTCAGCGTGGCCGTAAGGTCAACCGCACCTGGGGCGAACCGTCAGAGCAGTTGCATGAACGTCATGACGCTGCCGATTTCGATACCAACACCGAAGATAAACGCGGCAAATAAGCTGGTTACCCGGCTACGGCCGGGTCTCTTTTACTCCTTCGTCACCGCCGTTTTACTCACCTGATCGTAATAGAGCATGCTGGCACCGATGCCCTGCGCCGCTCCCTGCACGTTATCCCGCAACGCCACCAGTTTTTTTCCCTGCAGCATCACCACATAAGGTGAGTTCTGTTGCACTTCAGTTTGCAACGCCCGATAGCGCTCACGCCGCTGTGCCACATCGCTTTCCGCCGCCGCCGCGCGTGTCTGCTGGCTGAGCGCAGGAATGATCCAGCCGACACGCCAGGCGAGGGTTTTTGGCCCGTTGGGCACGTTATAGGCAAAGGTGCTGGCGTTGGTGTTGGGATCGATATAGTCCGCGCCCCAATAGGTGAAGATTGCCTGGAAATTGCGGGCGCGCATTTTCCCCCACAGATCCGCTTCCGCCACCGGTTGAATATCGATATGGATATCCGCCTGGGCAAAGCTCGCCTGCAACGCCTGCGCTACGTCGGTATAAGGCGGCTGATTGGTGACCGTCAGGCTGAAATGCGTGCCGGGTTTGATACCCGCCTGCTGCAGAATCGCTTTCGCTTTCGCCACATCAAGATGAAATGGCGTCGTGGTCAGCGCGCCATCAAAGCCCTGCGGCAGAAAAGCCTGATGCACCTGATACTGGCCTTTCAGCAACTGCGTTGACAGGCTGTCATAATCCACCAGCCAGCGCGCCGCCTGCCACAGTGCAGGATTGCCCAGCCCCGCCTGCTGCGTGTTAAACCCGAGGTAATAGATCAGGCTGGAAGGAAAGGCCTCAATTCTGACGCCAGGGCGCTGCCTCAGCGCATCAAACTGATCGGCACCCAGTTCATAGGCCACATCGGCATCGCCCTGCTCCAGCAACAGACGTCGCGAGCCTGAATCGCTAACGCCTTTCAGAATCACGCGTTTCAGCGCGGGCTTCGGTTGCGCATGCGGGCTCGCCTCCAGCACCAGCGCCTGCTGCGGCGCAAAGCTGCGAATGGCATAGGCGGCGCTGCCCGCCGAATGGGTACGCAGCCAGCCGTTGCCGTAGTCATTGTTGCTGGCATGCTGCTGCGCCAGCTTCGCATCAACAATCGACGCCACCGGCGATGACAGCAGACGCAGCGCCAGATCGCGACCAATCGGCGCCACCCAGCGAATCTCCAGCTGATGATCGTCAATGCGCGTGAACTGGGCGTCGATGTTATCGGCAGTCCAGCCAAATTCGCCGAGGATAAACGCCGGGGTTTTGTTGAGCTTGATAGCGCGCGTGAGTGAGAAAATGATATCGCTGGCGGTCACCGGATTGCCGCTGGCAAAGGTCGCCTGAGGATTAAGCTGAATGCGCAGGCTGTGCGCGCTGTTGCCCGGTTGCCATGAGGTGGCCAGCTCGGCGGCGAGCTTTTGCTGATCGCGGCGATCGGCCTGCACCAGCCGCTGATAGATATTAATCAAACTGCCGGTGCTGACCGTTTCGAAGCTTTCCGCCGGATCGAAACTGATAATGCCATCCAGCGGAATGGCTACCACCAGCGTATCAGCAGGCGTTGCCGCCTGCACCGCGCTGGTGGTTAACAGCGCGGAAGTCACTAAAAACGATAAAATTTTACGCATATTCACTGTCCTGGCAGCCCATGTTCCCCGACTATAGAGGGAAGCGGCTAACGCAGAAATGCGTCTTTCAGCAATCGAATGCCAGAATCAGGCTAAGCCTGCGGCCTGAAGCGGAATTATGAGAGATCGTGCAGCGCTTTTTGCAGCGGGTCGCCGAGCTGCAATTCACTGAATTCCACCTCCAGCCCCTGCCTTTCCGGCGAGCAGCACATTACGCCGACAAAACGCGCCGCGTTGCCTGACCAGGGAGCCAGACGCAGCAGCGGCCAGCTGACGCCGTCGTAGGAGTATTGAATACGCAGCGCCTCATCTTTCAGCGTCACCCGCATCCAGAACTGCCGCGCATCGCCCGGAAAAATGCCGGTGGACCAGTCGGAAAACTCACGGGTCACCACGCAGCCGATCGCCGGTGCGCCGTCGTTAAACTCAATACCCGCCTTGACCCAGTGCTGCTCATCATCACGGATAAAAATGCCCGCCTGGTCGTAAAGCTGACGGAAATCCGCGCGAATTTTCACCTGCAACGTAAAATCGCCGTTGACCGCGTAGCCGCAGGCGTGGCCGGAGTGCCGCGAAAAGCCATAATAGGTTTTGAGCCAGAAGTCGGTGTTGGCGTCGGTGGTGACCACCAGCCGATCGGCCTGCTGCTCGACCACGGCCGGTCGGTTAATCCAGCGATGATCGCTGGCGGTGAAGGTCTTAATGGTTTGCATGAGCGATCCTGTTGATGTGCAGGATGAATGTCACGCCCGCGCGCTAAACATGCGCAACGGGCGAGGAATCACAAGGCTTAGCTGACAATCCGACCAGCCGCCATGCGCGCTGCACGATCGCACATATGGTCGATCACATCTGGATCATGGCTCACCAAAATCATCGTCAGCTTATCGCGCTGTTTCAGTTCATTGAGCAGATTCAAAATTTCCGCCTGCACCGACATATCCAGCGCGGAGGTAGGCTCATCCAGCAGCAGCACTTTTGGCTCCAGCAGCAGCGCGCGCACGATGGCCACGCGCTGACGCTGGCCGCCGGAAAGCTGATGCGGATAGCGATCGGCCAGCGCCGGGTCCAGCCCGACGTGCTGGAAACCGCGATCGATGCGTTCGTTGATGTTATCGCGCTTCAGCAGCTTTAGCGGTTCTGCCAGCGTGCGGCGCAGGCGGTGACGCGGATGCAGCGACGCATAGGGATCCTGAAACACCATCTGCACTTCGCGACGCAGATCGCCGGTGAAATCTTTGCCCGGCTGCGCCTGGTAACCGGCCAGCTGCATGTTGCCCTGCCAGTGCGGATTCAGTCCGGCCATCACCCACAGCAGCGACGATTTGCCGCAGCCTGACGGCCCGACCAGGCCAAAGCACTCGCCGGGTTCGATAGTCAGCGATACATCGTGCACCACGGTGCGCAGTTCATAGCCGTGGCGATGCGACACGCTGACGTCCTGCAGCTTAATCATGCTCATGCGGCAGCACCTCCAGCGCAGCGCGATCCAGCACGGGCAATGTTTGCCCGTGCGTGGCTTTGCTCGGACGACAGGACCACAGCGTGCGCGTATAAGGATGCGTCGCCCGCGGCAGTTCAGCGGCCGGCAGCGTATCGATGATTCGTCCTTTGTACATCACCATCACCCGCTCACAATGTTCTGACACCTGCTGCAAATCGTGACTGATCAGCAGCAGGCCCATGTTGCGCTCTTCTACCAGACGGCGAATCAGCGCCAGCACCTGATCGCGCATGGCGTGATCGAGCGCGGAAGTCGGCTCATCGGCAATCAGGAACTGCGGATCGGCCACCAGCGCAATCGCCAGCATCACGCGCTGACCCATACCGCCCGATAGCTGGTGCGGATAACGGGTCATCAGCTGCGCAGGCTGCGGCAGGCCAACGGCATCCAGCATCGCCAGCACCTTTTCGCGGCGCTCGGCGCGGCTGAAACGCTGATGCAGCTTCAATGGCTCTTCCACCTGCCAGCCAATGGTGCGCGTCGGGTTCAGGGCATATTTTGGATCCTGCATCACCATCGCCAGTTGGCTACCGCGCAGCTGACTCCAGCGTTTTTCGCTGAGGTTCAGCGCATTTTCACCGGCGATGTTCAGCGTCCGCGCCTGTAGCTGCAATGAAGGCGCCAGCAACCCCATCAGCGTGCGGGCGGTCAGGGATTTTCCCGAGCCCGATTCGCCAACCAGCGCCACACGCTCGCGACCCAGCGTAAACGACAGCGGGTGCACCAGCGGCGTGTCGCCGTCGTTAATCGTCAGGCGATCCGCGACGATCAGCGGTTGATGTTCAGTTGCCATGACGGGTATCCAGTCGATCACGCAGGCCGTCGCCGGTGAGGTTAAACGCCAGGCTGGCAAACAGAATCGCGCCACCCGGTGCGGCGGCGACCCACCACTGATCAAAAATTACTTTACTGCCTTCGGCAACCATTGCGCCCCACTCCGCCGTGGGCGGCTGAACGCCCATGCCAAGAAAGCCGAGACCCGCCGCCGACAGAATAATCCCGCCGAGGCTTAACGCCGCGCGCACCACTGCGCTCGGCATACAAAGTGGCAAAATATGGCCGAACATCAGTCGGATGCCGGTAATGCCCTGCATGCGGGCCGCGGCCAGATAGTCGCTGCGACGCAGCGCCAGCGTTTCAGCGCGCGCCTGGCGGGCAAACGGCGGCCAGCTGGTTAACGCCAGCGCCAGTGCGCCGTTTAACAGCCCAGGGCCGAGCATCGCCACCAGCGCCAGCGCAATCACCAGATTCGGCAGCGAAAGAAAGATATCGGTAATGCGCATCAGCACGCGTTCGGTCCAGCCGCCCACGTAACCCGCAGTGATGCCGATCAGCAGCCCGGCCGGAATGGTCAGCAGCAGAATCAGCGACACCAGCAGCAGCGTTGGCCGCGTGCCGTAAATCACCCGCGACAGCAGATCGCGACCAAAGCCGTCGGTGCCAAACCAGTGCGCAGCATCTGGCGGCATCAGGCGTGACGCCATCATCTGCGCGTTGGGCTGATAAGGCGCCAGCAACGGTGCCAACAGCGCGGTAAGCAGTAAAATCGCCACCAGCGTCACGCCAATAATCAGCGTGACATTGCGCCGACGGCGACGGCGACGAACCGGCATTGCCGGTTCAGCATCGGATAAATGTTGCGTCATCGGGTTCTCGGATCGGTTAAATAGGTAAGCGCATCAGCCAGCGTGTTCAGTAACACGAAGCAGCCGCCAATCAGCAGCGTCGAGCCGAGGATAGCCGGAACGTCAGAAGAGAACAGCGCGGTGGTCAGATAACGTCCCACGCCCGGCCAGGCGAACACGGTTTCGGTCAGCACCGACCCTTCCAGCAGCGTGGCGTAGGAGAGCGCCAGCACGGTAATCAGCGTACCGAGCACGTTGGGAAAGATATGCAGCAACAGAATACGCACCCGGCCCGCGCCTTTCGCCCGCGCCAGCGTTACATACTCTTTGTTGCTCTCTTCCAGCAGCGCAGCGCGCAGCAAACGCGTGATGCCCGCCATCGACAGCATGCCCAACACCACCACCGGCAGCCACAGATGCGCCAGCGCATTGCGGAACATTTCCGGATCGCCGGAAAGCCAGCTGTCGATCAGCACAAAGCCGGTTTTCGGCTCCATGGTGTAAATCCAGATGTCGTCCAGGCGTCCCGGTCCGGCTGACCAGTGCAGCACCGCGTAAAACAGCAGCAGTCCGAGCAGGCCAAGCCAGAACACCGGCACCGAATAGCCCAGCAGCGACACCAGCCGCGCCAGATTATCCAGCACGCTGCCCGGCTTCCACGCCGCCAGCAGCGCCAGCGTAATGCCAAACACCGCGCCGAAGATCATCGCGCAGCTGGCCAGCTCAATGGTGGCCGGAAAGGTACGTGCCAAATCGCTGAGCACCGGCTGATTGGTGATATGCGAGATGCCAAGATCACCACGCGCAAGATGCTCAAGGTAGCGCCAGAACTGCACCGGCAGCGGCTGATCCAGCCCTAAATCGTGACGCACCTGTTGATAGGTCGATTCACTGGCGTGATCGCCCGCCACCTGCAGCACCGGATCGACCGGCGAGAGATGCGACAGCATGAAGGTAAAGGCGAGCAGGCCGATCAGCGTCACCAGCAACGACAAAACGCTGGTGAGCAGTCGGCCACCGCTGCGCCAGAAACGCCGGGCGAACCCGGCTTCCGCTAACGTTGATGCCATTACTTACTAACCTGGCTGTAATAAACCATATCCGGGTTGATGCCCTGCACGTAGCCTTTGAGGTTGTCGCGCATGGCGATCAGGTTGCGCGCCTGCAGGCCAATCACATACGGCGACTGCTTCTGCACTTCACGCTGCATGTTTTCATACAGCTCAATGCGCTTCGCCTTATCGCTTTCGGCGGTGGCCGCCAGCGTCTGCTTGCTCAGCTCAGGAATGTGCCAGTTCGAGCGCCAGGCCAGCGTTTTGCTGCCATCTTCCGGGTTGTAGGCGAACGCGGCGGCGTTGGTGTTCGGATCAAAATAGTCCGCGCCCCAGGCGTTAAGCGTCGCTTCATACTTGTGCGCTTTCACGTTGGTGGCCACTTCGGTGCTCAGGCCGGGAATCAGCTCGATCTTCACGCCGCCGCGGGCAAAGCTGCCCTGCAACGCCTGCGCGATATCGAGGTAAGGCGGCTGGTTGCTGACTGCCAGCTTAAAGCTGACGTTGGTCAGGCCCGCTTTCTTCAGGATCGCCTTCGCTTTTTCCGGATCGTACTGATATGGATTGTCATTCAGCGCGCCCAGGAAGCCTTCCGGCAGGAAAGACTGGTGCACCTGGAACTGACCTTTCAGCAGATCGTTAGCGATACCTTTGTAATCAAACAGGTAGCGCGACGCTTCCCACAGCGCCGGGTTTTTCAGCGCGGGCTGGGCATCGATATTGAACTGCATGTAATAAAGAGACGCCATCGGCACGGCGAGGGTTTTCACGCCCGCTTTGCTCTTCAGCGCAGCCATCTGATCGGCACCAAGGTTACGTGCGATATCGGCATCGCCCTGCTCCAGCAGCAGACGACGCGCGGCTGGCTCCGGCACGTTTTTAATCAGCACATTTTTCAGCTTCGGCGCGCCGCCCGGTGAGGTTGGGTTGGCGCTGAGCAGCACCACTTCATGCGGCACAAAGCGACGGATCTGGTACGCACCGCTACCCGCTGAATGCGCGGCCAGCCATTTGTTACCCAAGTCACCCTTCTGCTCGTTCGCCATCACCGTTTTCTCATCGACAATCGACGAGACCGGCGCTGCCAGCAGGCTCAGCACATACGTTGGGCTGACGTTGGCATCCCAGCTGATCTGCACATGCTGGTCATCAATTTTCTTCAGATGACTGTCAACGTTCTCTTTGCTCCAGCCGAGCTGCGTCAAAATAAATGAAGGATCCAGGTTTAGCTTCACCACGCGTGACAGCGAGAAAATCACATCTTCGGCACGCAGCGGATTGCCGGAGGCAAATTTTGCTCCGTCGCGCAGCGTTACGGTCAGGCTGCGGTTATCGCTGCCCGCTTCCCAGCTGCTGGCCAGCGTCGGCTTAAGATCGGTGGGGTTTGCCGGATCGGGCTGAACCAGCCGTTGATAGAGGTTGGTGAACGCCTGAACTGCGGTCAGTTCGAAGCCTTCCGCCGGATCAAAGCTGCTGGAGTCATCGATAGACTGGGCAATCACCAGCGTATCGGCCGGTGTAGCTGCCTGAGCAGCAAAAGCAGTGCCAAGCGCTAACGCCAGCACGGTCGGAGCGAAAAGTTTCATGACGTTTCCTTACAGAACAATTTTGGCGAGTGTATGTGAACTACACTTCTAACAATAGTTGATTATTGGCTATGGTTATTCCTGAAGATTATAAGCCCGCAGAAAAGGTTATAAATGTTAAGGCGGACTGAACCGTTTCACGCCATTTCTTAATGGTACTGCGCGGCGGTTTATCATTGTTAACCCGCTGAGCGGTTGATGAAAAAAACAGCGTGGCACCAGATTATTCTGTATATCGCTGGTCGCAATGTCGCTATCGGTGCGCTGGGCTACCGGCGTGTTCATCACCCATTGCGGGTTGGGCCACCGGAAAATAGAGGCCAGCGAATGCCACTATTCAGCGATACACCCGCCCATAGATGGCTTTTGCTTATTGAAGTCGCCTTATTCTGAAAAGCATCCGCTGGCCTCAATGACCATTAATATTCCTGTCTCGTTTCGCGCTGTGGGTAATGCTTTTACCCTTGCCGCCGCGCCACCGTCCGCCTGGCATCATCTCATTACCGCGGTAGTGTGAATGCCGCCTCGTCTCTCTGCCAAAGCACATTTCAGGGATTGGTTAGCACTATTCCTTGTTTAAAAAAATGCGCCCCGCATTTGATGATGTTCGTCACACAACATCATCTGAAAGAGTGAATCGTGATCATGCCGCAGAGACGTCTTGTTACCCTGTCCAGCCTGGCTCTGGCCTCAGGCTTATCCTTTATTGTTGCGGGTCAGGCCGCTGCTGAGACGGCGGTGAAAGGCGGCACGCTGATTTATCTGGAACAGCAGGCGCACACCACGCTCTATCCCCCGGCGGGCGGCTTCTATCCGAATGGCGGCCTGCTCAACCAGATTACCGATAAGCTCACCTGGCAAAACCCGGAAACGCTGCAGGTAGAACCCTGGATTGCCGACAGCTGGAGCAGCAACGCCGATAAAACCGAGTACACCTTCCACATCCGGCCCGGCATCACTTTTTCTGACGGCACGCCGCTGGACGCTAACGCGGTGGCTAAAAACTTCGATGTTTATGGCCTCGGTGATAAGGCGCGTCGGTTGCCGGTTTCCGAAGTGATCAATAATTACGATCACAGCGAAGTGATCGACGCGCAAACGGTGAAGTTCTACTTCAAAAAATCATCTCCCGGTTTCCTGCAGGGCACCGCCACCATTGGTTCAGGCCTGGTATCGCTGAGCACGCTGGCGCGCAACTTTGATCAGCTGGGCGATGCGCGGCATATCATCGGCTCCGGTCCTTTTGTGGTCAGCGATGAAAAGCTGGGCCGTGAAGTCGATCTGGTGGCGCGTAAAGGCTATCAATGGGGCCCGAAAAACCTCACGCAGCAGGGACCAGCGAACCTTGATGGCATCAAGATTATTGTCACGCCGGAAGACAGCGTGCGCATCGGCGCGCTGCTGGCAGGCCAGGCAGATTTTATTCGTCAGGTGCAGGCTTATGATGAGAAGCAGGCCAGCGAGCAAAAATTTCCGCTCTACGCAGCGCCCACCCGTGGCGTGAATGACAGCCTGAGCTTTCGCCCGGATAACCCACTGGTGGCGGAGTTAAAGGTCCGCCAGGCGTTGCTGCACGCCACCGATGCCAGACAAATCGTCGATACCCTTTTCTCAGAAAACTACCCGGTTGCCACTTCGGTGATCGCCAAATCGGCGGCGGGTTATGTCGATCTCTCCGCCAGCCTGAACTATGACCCGGCGCGGGCAAAAACGCTGCTGGATGAGGCGGGCTGGAGGCCGGGCAGCGACGGTATTCGGGAAAAAGCGGGCAAAAAGCTGGCGCTGACCATCTACGAATCCCTGCCGCAACCGCAGAACAAAGAGGTGCTGCAGCTGATTGCGCAGCAGTGGAAACAGGTTGGCGTGCAACTCACGGTGAAAGCGGGCGATGCGGGCAGCAAGACGCTCGACAATCTGGATCCGCTGAAAACGCCGCTTACCGTGTCGGAAGTGGGCCGGGCCGATCCTGACGTGATCAAAAGTATGTTCTATCCCCTGAATCGTGATGCGCTGCTGCAAAAAGGCGGCTCGAGCAGCAAGGTGCAGCAGTTTCGTGATGACAAGCTCAATGCGTTGCTGGTGAACATCTCTACGGAAATCGATCCGGCGAAGCGCTTGCAGCTGGCCGGTGAGGCACAGCGTTACCTGCTGGATAACGCCTATGTGATTCCGGTGTTTGAAGAGCCCCAGGTTTTTGCCGGTGCGCCCTGGCTGAAAGGCGTGCGCTTTGAAGCGGTGGGCCGTCCAAGCTTCTACGGCGCCTGGCTGGAAAAACGTTAAGGCAGGAGAAACGGTGATGACGCGTTATCTGATACAACGAGCCGGACAGGCATTGCTGGTGCTGTGGGCGGCGTTTACCCTCTCTTTTATTCTGCTGCAGGTGCTGCCCGGCGACGCCATCCTGATTAAGTTTCAGAATCCCGATCTTGGCCTTAGCCCGGCGCAGATTGAAGAGATGCGCGACGCCTACGGCGCCAGCAATCCGATCTGGCAGCAATATCTGCACGCGCTGACGGCGATGCTGCACGGCGACGTCGGCTATTCGGTGCAGGCGGGCGTGCCGGTTAGCGAGCTGATTGCCAGCAACTTCCCCGCCACGCTGCGCCTCGCCGTGCCTGGCTTTCTGCTGGCCACGGTGATTGCCGCCGTAGTGGCCTTTAGCGCCAACCTCACCGCTTTTCGCTGGCTGAAAAATATTCTGCACTCGGTGCCGGCGCTGTTTATCTCGCTGCCGACCTTCTGGCTGGGTATTGCGCTGATTCAGATCTTCTCGTTTCAGCTGCGCTGGATCCCGGTGATCAATCCCGGTGAATGGCAGGGCCTGATCCTGCCGATCGTCACGCTGGCGGTGCCGATCTCCGCACCGCTGGCGCAGATCCTGCTGCGCAGTCTCGATGAGGTAAAAACCCAGCCTTTTGTCAGCGTTGCCCGCGCCAAAGGCGCCAGCCAGCGCTATGTGCTGTGGCACCACGTCACGCTGAACGCCATTTTACCGACGCTCACCATCGCCGGTCTGCTGCTCGGCGAACTGATTGCCGGGGCGCTGATTACCGAAACGGTTTTTGGCCTCAGCGGCCTTGGCCAGCTGATTCAGCAGGCGGTCAATAATCAGGACGTCGGCGTGCTACAGGCGGTAGTGATGATCTCTGCGGTAGGCTTCGTCGCCATTAACCTGTTAGTGGATATCCTGACGCCACTGATCGATCCCCGCCTGCATCTTTACGCCGGAGCCGCATCATGAGCCTTGTCGACTCTTCTGCATTTGCAAAAACCGCCACCGTCTGGCCGCGCCTGCGCGCCTGGCCGCCTGGCGTCGTTATCGCCTGGCTGGTGCTGTTGAGTGCGCTGCTAGCCGCTATCGCGCCGGGTCTGTTTACCGACTACAGCGCCACCGAAGGCATTGCCGGTGCGCAGCGGCTGGCACCGCAGGCTGAGCACTGGCTCGGCACCGACCAGCTCGGCCGCGATCTGTTTGCCCGCCTGGTTTATGGCGCGTCGCATACCTTGTCGGGCGCGCTGATGGCGGTCACGGTGGGCCTGCTGGCGGGCAGCACGATCGGCGTACTGGCCGGTGCTATCGGCGGCAAAACGGAGAGTGTAATCCTGCGCCTGATGGATGTGTTACTGGCAATTCCCGGCCTGCTGCTGTCGCTTAGCGTCATTATCCTGCTCGGTTTTGGCACGGTTAACGCCGCCGTAGCGGTCGGTATCACCTCCATCGCCAGCTTCGCGCGGCTGGCGCGCACCGAAGTGGTTCGCGTGCGCCACAGCGACTATGTCGAAGCCGCTTACGGCAGCGGCGGCACCTTTTTGACCGTGCTCTGGCGGCATATCCTGCCTAACTCGCTCTCGCCGGTGATCGCCTTTTCCGCGCTGCAGTTTGGCCAGGCGATCCTCGCCCTCTCCACCCTGAGTTTCCTCGGCTACGGCACGCCACCGCCCACGCCGGAATGGGGGCTGCTGATTGCAGAAGGCCGCAACTATATCTCCACCGCCTGGTGGCTCACCACCTTTCCTGGCCTGGTGGTGGTGGCCGTGGTGCTCGCCACCAATCGCGTCAGCAAACAGATGACCGGAGGTCGCCGATGAACTCACAGCCCGCACTGGCGGTTGAACAGCTTTCTCTGAGCTACCGCGGCGACCATGGGTTGCAGCGCGTGGTACACAATGTCTCTTTTGACATTCATCCGGGTGAAATGGTGGCGCTGGTCGGCGAATCGGGCTCCGGCAAAACCACCACCGCGCAGGCGATTATCGGCCTGCTGGCAGAAAATGGCGTGCGGGATGCTGGCGTGCTGCGCTTTAACGGCGAGGATATCAGTCAGTGGTCGCAAAGCCGTCTAGACCGGCTACGCGGCGCGCAGATCAGCCTGATTCCGCAGGATCCCGGCAGCTCGCTCAATCCGATCAAAACCATTGGCGATCAGGTAGGTGAAATAATTAGCCTGCATCAGCGGCTCAGCCGCAAGGCGCGCGACGCACAGGTTCTCGCCCTGCTGGAACGGGTCGGTCTCAGCCATCCCACTGAGCGGATGCGGCAGTATCCGCACCAGCTCTCCGGCGGCATGAAGCAGCGCGTGCTGATCGCCATCGCTATCGCGCTACAACCGGCGCTGATCATTGCTGATGAGCCAACCAGCGCGCTGGATGTCACCGTGCAGCGCCGGATTCTCGATCTGATCGACACGCTGCGTCATGAATTCACCACCGCCGTGCTGTTTGTCACCCACGATCTGGCGCTGGCCGCCGAACGTGCCGATCGCATTATTGTGTTTCGTCACGGTGAGATTCAGGAGCAGGGAACGGCGCAGCAGATCGTGCACACTCCGCAGAGCGACTATACGCGCCAGCTGTTCAACGACGTTAACGTGCTGGCTGCACAGCCGCTGCCCGCCGTCGGTGCGCCGCCCGCTATCGTGGTTGAGGCCATCAGCAAGCGGTTTGCGCTAGGCAACGGCCGCGCATCCGGGCTACAGGCGCTGAACCAGGTGAGCTTTCAGGTCGCGCGCGGCACCACGCATGCGCTGGTGGGTGAATCCGGCTCCGGCAAAACCACGCTGGCACGCATTCTGCTCGGATTTGAACAGGCGGATAGCGGCTCTGTGCGGCTTGACGATGCTGAACTCACCGCGCTAAGTGGCGAGGCCCGGCGTCAGTTGCGGCAAAGGATCCAGCTGGTTTACCAAAACCCGTTTGCCTCGCTGGATCCTTCACAAACCCTCTACAACATTATCGAAGAGCCGTTGCTGAACTTTGCCCCGCTCTCCGCCGCGCTACGTCGTGAACGGGTTGAAGCGGTAGCCGCTCGCGTCGCCCTGCCGCTGGCCCTGCTCCGTCGCAAGCCGCGCGAGCTGTCGGGTGGACAACGGCAGCGGGTGGCCATCGCGCGCGCGCTGGTGTTGCAGCCCGCCATTCTGGTGCTCGATGAAGCGACATCGGCGCTGGATGCCACGGTGCAGGCGCAAATCCTGCGGCTGCTGCTGGAGCTTCAACAGCAGCTCGGTCTGACCTATCTGTTTATCACGCACGATCTTGCGACCGTGCGGCGCATCGCACACAGCGCCACGGTATTACGCGCAGGCGAAGTGGTGGAGAGCGGCGACGTTGCCCGTCTGTTTTCCGCTCCGCAGAACGACTATACCCGCGCGCTGCTTGCCGCCATTCCTGCCATCACGCAACCCGGGGAGATTCCGGCATGAACCCGCCACGTTTAGGTTTTTTTACTCGCCTGCTGGATAAGGCTTCGCCACAGCGGCGCTATCAGCTGGCTATCGAACAGATACAGCAGGCGGAGCGCGTTGGCTTCGATACCGCCTGGATCGCGCAGCACCATTTTCACGAACATGAGGGCGGTCTGCCTGCGCCGCTGCTGTTTCTGGCCTCGGTTGCGGCGCAAACCAGCCGCATTCGGCTCGGCACCGCGATCATTACCCTGCCGCTGGAACATCCGCTACGGGTGGCTGAGGATGCCGCCGTGCTCGATTTGCTCGCGAATGGCAGGCTGGAACTGGGACTGGGATCGGGCGGCACACCCACCTCCTTTTTGCCTTTCTCTCTGACCAGCGAGCAGCGCGGCGCTGTCTTTGCCCGCCACCTTGAGACGATGTTGTCGGCGTTTCGCGGCGATACCCTCGCCCATGCCGACAACCGGCTTTATCCGCCAGCACCCCAGCTGGCATCACGCCTGTGGATTGCCACCTTTTCGGCGGAAGGCGCCGCACGGGCTGGCGCGGCAGGCCATGGCTTAATGCTGTCACGTACGCAGCCGCGGCCTGCCAGTCAGCCCGATCTGCCGCTGGATGCGCTGCAAAACCCGATCGTTGACGCCTATCTTGCGGCGCTGCCGGCCGGCATCGAACCGCGCATTCTGGCTTCACGTACCGCCTTTGTGACCGACAGTCGGGAGCAGGCGCGTCAGCGCGCACTGCCGGGACTGCGACAGCAGGCGCAACAGCATCAGGCGCTGGGACACCGGCTGCCCGGCGACAATCTGGATGCCTGGATCGCCGCGTTCGATGTGCATCTCGGCGCACCAGAGGATGTCATCGCCTCGCTGCAACGCGACAGTGTGCTGAGACGTGCCACCGATATCTCTTTCCAGGTGCATTCTATCGATCCGCCGCACGCGGAAATTTTGCACTCTATTACACGTCTGGCTACCGACGTGGCGCCCGCCCTTGGCTGGTCGCCCGCGGCATACGGCCTGCTGACAGGAGAATATGCATGACCGACCACCACGATCTGTTAGCTACGCTGGCAGAGATTGCCCCCGACTCTGCGCTGGCGCAGGCTCGCCAACAGCGCCACGCCGCTACCGAACATACTCAGGGCAGCTATCTGGCGCTGTTCGGCGATGATGCAACTATTTTGCCGCGGGCCCTGCGCTTTGCCGTCGCCAGACAGGTTGCCGAGTGGCATCAACAGCCGGAGCTGGCACAGCATTATGCCCGCCACGCGGGCGACGATCCGCGCCTGGCGGACGCCACTGACTTTGCGGAACGCCTGACCTTTCGTCCGGTAAGCGCCACGCCGCAGCATCTCATTGCGCTACAACAGGCTGGCTGGAGCGACGATGAGATCGTCACGCTGGCGCAGCTGGTGGCGTTTATCGCCTGTCAGAGCCGCCTGCTTAGCGGGTATCGCCTGATTCAGGCGCAGGCGCAGCCCGAACAGAAAACACCGGCGGTGGCGGGCCACTGGCATACGCAGCCGCATACCCACAGCGGTAAACCCGCGCCGGTAGTTTTTACCCAGGCGTCGCTGGGCTGGGAACCCTGGATCGCCCCGAAACCGCTGGTGGACTTCAGCGCCGATCAGCAGGCGATACTGGCGCGATTCGGTCACACCGATTCGGATTACTTTCGTCTGCTGGGTCGTAACCTGCCGGTACTGGAGCAGCGCACGCTAACCGATAAAGGTATTTTTTATACGCCGGGCGGCCTGCCGCGCGCTGAACGCGAACTGGCGGCCACCGTCGCCAGCAAGGTTAACGGCTGTATTTATTGCGCATCCGTGCATGCCCGCAAGGCCAGCCAGCTGGCAAAACAGCCTGATGCGGTGGAGCGGCTGCTGGCCGTATCGCCCGGCCAGCCCCTTGAGCAGGCACAATCTCCACGCTGGCAGGCGGAGATCGCTTTCGCCGCCGCGCTGTCGGCAACCCCAGCCGTGGCGAATGTCGCCCAGATTAACGCGCTGCGCGAACAGGGTCTGGATACGCTGGCGCTGCTTGATTTGGTGCAGGCCACCGCTTTTTTTGCCTGGGCAAATCGGCTGATGTTGACCCTCGGTGAACCCTTTACGCAGGAGAATCTGTTATGAGCCTTACGCTGGAAAATCAGCTCATTCACTGGCGGCGTGAACTGCATCAGCACCCGGAGCTGTCCGATCAGGAGTTTGCCACCACGGCACGCATTCAGCGCTGGCTGGATGCAGCAGGCATTAAACGTCTCGATTACGGCCTGAAAACCGGCGTGGTAGCTGAAATCGGTACCGGTGAGCCGCTGATCGCGCTGCGCGCCGATATTGACGCCCTGCCGATTGAAGAAACCACCGGCCAGCCTTTTGCCTCGAAACAGCCGGGCGTAATGCACGCCTGCGGCCACGATCTGCACACGTCAGTCATGCTGGGTGCGGCCCAGCTGCTCAAGGCGCGCGAGCACAGCCTGCCAGGCCGGGTGCGCATACTTTTCCAGCCCGCCGAGGAGATTTTTACCGGTGCGCAGCAGCTGATCGATGCCGGGGCGCTGGACGGCGTGCAGGCTATTTTCGGCATGCACAACGCGCCTGACTACCCGCTCGGCACCCTGAAAACACGCGGCGGTGCTTTTTATGCCAATGTCGATCGCTTCGTGATTCGGGTGACCGGCAAAGGTGCGCACGCGGCGCGGCCGCAGGAAGGCGTTGACGCTATCGTTATTGCCAGCCAGATCGTCGGGGCGTTACAAACCCTGCCCAGCCGTCAGGTCAGCTCGCTGGAATCGCTGGTGGTCAGCGTGACGCGCATCAGCGGTGGCAACACCTGGAACGTCCTACCCGGCACTGTAGAACTGGAAGGCACCGTGCGCACCCACAACAGCGCGCTGCGCGAGACCATTCCCCAGCGGATCCGTCAGTTGATCGAAGGTATCAGCGCGGCGTCCGGTGCGCAGGCGGTGCTGGAATGGCAGGCGGGTCCACCGGCGCTGATTAATACGCCGCACTGGGCGACGTTCTGCCAGCAGGTCGCGCGCCACAGCGGCTATCAGGTTGAAGACGCCACGCTACAGATGGGCGGTGAAGATTTTGCTGACTATCTGCGGGTCATCCCCGGCGCCTTTGTTAGCATTGGCAGCGCCAGCGAGTATGGCTTGCACCATCCGGGCTTCGATCCCAGTGAGGCATTGCTTGCCCCGGCGGCCCGCTATTTTGATCGCCTGGCGGGCGATGCGCTGGCGGCCATTGTTGAACCAGCCGCTGCGCTGGCCAATGCCGAATGATTGAGGAGTTGCCCATGTCAGAACTGATACCGGTGCTTGATCACGTGGTGATTAACGTCGCCGACCAACTTGATGAGGCCAGTGCGCTGTTTCGCCGCCTTGGTTTCCAACTCAGCGAGCGCGGCCATCACTCGCTTGGCAGCAGCAATCATCTGGCCGTTTTCAATCAAAATTATCTTGAGCTGCTCGGCTGGGAAAATGATCGCGGCACGCTGCGCCAGGATCTGTGGCAGTCACCGCGCGGGCTAAGCGGCCTGGTCTGGAAAACCGACGATGCCGACGCTGTCTGGCAGCATTTACAACAGACCGATCTGGCTGGCGATCCGCCTGCCGCCTTTTTTCGCCCGGTGACGCTGCCGGATGGTCGCCAACAGGAAGCGCGTTTCCGCACCACACGGCTGCGCGCCGATCGGGTGCCGGGCGGCCGCAGCTTTTTCTGCCAGCACCTGACGCCAGAGGCGGTATGGCAACCCGCCTGGCAGCAGCACGCCAACGGCGTTACCGATATCGATCGCTTTGTCATTGTTGCCGATCGCCCTGATGATGCGGCGACGGTATACGGTCAACTGTTCTCTGCGCAGCGGCTGCAACCAATAAGTGGCGGCCTGCGTTTGCAGGCTGGCGTGGCGGAGATTCAGTTCATTACGCCGAACCAGGCGCAGCGTGACGGCGTGGCGCTGCCAACGCATTATGATGGCTCACCGCGCATGACCGCGCTCGGGCTAAAAACCCGCTCGCGGGAGGCGGTGCGCACCCAGCTGAAGCGCAACGATATCGCCTTTCGCGAACGCGATGGCGAGATTGAGGTAGGGCCGCTGGCCGGACTGGAGACGACGCTGTTTTTTCATCAGTAGCGCCGTGCGCCGTTATTCGGCGCTTTCCAGTTTCTGCCGCCGCCGCAGGTGCGGGAACAACACCATCCAGACGCCAACCACTACCAGCGTGCCGATACCGCCGATCGCCGCGGCGGGTGCCGCCCCGATCCATGCCGCCAGCATGCCTGATTCGAACTCACCCAGCTGATTGGAAGTATTAATAAAGATAGAGTTAACCGCGTTGACCCGACCGCGCATGTCGTCCGGCGTATCAAGCTGCACCAGCGAGCCGCGAATCACCATGCTGATCATATCAAAGCCGCCCAGCGCGAACAGCGCCAGCAGCGATAGCCAGAGCTGAGTCGACAAGGCAAACAGCAGCGTGGCGATGCCAAATCCCGCCACTGAACCAAACATGATCATCCCCACATGGCGATCGAGCTTATTACGGCTGAGCCAGAAACCCACCAGCAGCGCGCCCACCGAAGGCGCACCGCGCAGCATGCCCAATCCCCATGGACCGGTGTGCAAAATGTCTTTAGCAAAAATAGGCAATAGCGCCGTGGCGCCGCCGAGCAGTACCGCAAATAGATCAAGAGAGATGACGCCCAGCACGTCACGGCGCTCACGGATAAAGCGTACCCCGGCAAACAGCGTGGTGACATTCATCGGTAAACGAGGCTGCTGCGGCCGCTCATAACGCAGGATTTTTACCATCGCCATCGAGATGAGATAAAACAGCGCCGCCACGCTGTAAACCACGTGCGGCCCGGCGACGTAGAGCAAGCCGCCCAGCGTTGGTCCGGCAATCACCGCCGTTTGCGTTGAGACCGCGCTGGCTGCGGTGGCGCGCGCAAGGATCGCGGGCGGCACCAGCGACGGCAGCATTGAGGTCATCGACGGCCCTTCCAGCGCTTTCGCTACCGAAAACAGAAATACCAGCGCCAGCAGCGTGATCTGGTCAGCATGGTGCAGCAATGACACCGCCACCAGCGCCGCCGTTGCCGTCAGCTCAACCAGCTGCGCTACCAGCACAATGCGACGGCGATCGCGCTGATCGGCCAGATGGCCGGCCGGTAACGCGAGGATCACCGACGGCATAAACTGCATCAGGCCAATCAGGCCAAGCGCCATCGCGCTGTTGGTGATGGCATAGATTTGCCAACTCACCGCGACGGAGAGCATCTGAAAAGCAAACGAAGAGCAGGTGCGCGCCAGCCAGAAAGCCACAAACGCCCGATGGCGCAGCAGCGATTCCTCGCCCGACGTGGAAGGTAAGGCCATAGTCTATCCCGTCATCTCATCAAAGTGGTTGCCCGCGCGTCGTGCTCAGCGCGCAGCGTTTCTTTTTATTGTGCTGCACATTGTCGCTGGCATAACGGCTAAAATGATAAGCGTTGTTATTGTTTTAAGTGAAATTAAATTAATCATTAGTTTCGACTGGCCCTAAAAAAACTCACTCGTGATACCGGTAACCATTATTATTTTTAGCGGCCAGAAAAAAGGGTGATCTTGTTGCGCAAACTGTTCTATATTTCCTCCAGAAATGCGTGGTCGTGCCATAACGTCATATACCGCTGCGACCATGACTCCATTATTTTTCCGGTTTTTTCATAACTTTAGATGAGCCCATTTTGCAATCCTCTTTAATTACCGAAGTCGTTACCTCTTTTGGCAGCGACAGGGCCAGCCTGTGCTTTCCCGGATGTTTGCAGCGTTGCCAGGCTATTGGCGACGCCGTTGACGTAGCACGCGATATTATGGCGCGCCCACATCGTGCCGTTTCGCAGGCGGACGTAATTATTCTGCCGGTGAATCTTCAGCATCTTCACTGGATAAGCGCCATTGCCAGCGAAATGGCTGCCGCCTCGTTACGGGTTAATTTCGCCGTTAATTATCAACACCTTCACCACCAACCCCAGCAGCTTCAGCAGCTGGCGCAGGCGCACTCGTTGTGGCTCTATGATTTTGCCGAACGGGAAACGGACTGGGATCAGATAAAAGCCTTTCCTTTTACCGGCGTGGTAATTAACCACGCGTTCTTTGCGGATAATTATCGTAAGTTCAGCTTTCCTTATTTACTGGAACATTTTCGCGATCAACAAGCGGAGGTTATTATTCGCAGTCGGGAATTACCGTTAAATCAGGTTGATTGTGCTGCGCTGAATTTAACCGGCTGGCAGCAACAGGTTGCCGATACGCTTTTTAATTAAACACTCACCGATTTAAACGCTTTGTCGTTGGGCTTGTAGCCCCTGAGACAGCGCCATATCAGCTGGTTCTCCCTACAAAATGTTGCGCTAATTACTAACAGCGGACATTTTCGCTAAAAAAAACAAACCATAAAAATTGTCTTAATATAAAATAACCATAACTGGAATGTTTTCTCATCGGAAGAGAAAAATAAACGCCTGACAGAACACCCGTACTTTATACATCGCAAACAATCTAATCGGTTGTTTTCAAAGTTATTATGGCAACTCAAACGAGGTTAATATTATGGGGAAAAGCTCCTCATCACTCGGCATTATTCGCGTGCTTACCGTGCTCTTTGCGGCACTGTGCGGCGCGTATTTGCTGATCGGTGGAATCTGGCTCACCGCCATCGGAGGCTCCTGGTACTACATTATCAGCGGCATTATTATGCTGATCGTAGCGGGACTGATCTGGCGGCGTAACAGCAACGCGCTGCTGCTTTATGCGCTGTTCCTGCTTGGCACCATGGCATGGGCCGTCTGGGAAGTCGGTTTCGACTTCTGGGCACTGGCACCGCGTTCTGACGTTATCGTGATCTTTGGCATCTGGCTGATTCTGCCTTTTGTTTACCGCGGCTTTATCGCCACCAGCAAAACGCCGGTGATGGCGATGGTTGTCAGCCTGGTGATCAGCGCTGGCGTGCTGGCCTATGCGGTGTTTAACGATCCACAGGAAATCAACGGTACGCTGCCATCAGCTGCGCAGGCGCCAGCTCAGGGCACCGTCCCTGCCGGTGACTGGCCAGCCTATGGCCGCACGCAGGAAGGCACCCGCTATTCCCCACTGACGCAGATCAACGAGAAAAACGTCAAGGATTTGCAGCAGGCGTGGAGCTTCCAGACCGGCGATCTGAAGACACCTAACGATCCGGGCGAAATCACCAACGAAGTGACGCCGATCAAAGTCAACGACACGCTTTATCTGTGTACCGCTCACCAGATTCTGTTTGCTCTGGATGCGAAAACCGGTAAACAGAAGTGGAAATTCGATCCACAGCTGAAGCAGAACCCGACCTTCCAGCACATTACCTGCCGTGGCGTTTCGTATCATGAAACCCCAGCAGCGGCCGCTACGCCAGCAGGTACGCAGCCAGCACTGTGTGCTCGCCGCATTATTCTGCCGGTGAACGATGGTCGTCTCTATTCTCTGGATGCCGCTACCGGCGAGCGCTGCCCGGACTTCGCTAACAACGGCGAACTGGATCTGCAGCACAAACAGCCAGACCAGACCCCTGGCGCCTATGAGCCAACCTCGCCGCCAATCATCACCGATAAAGTGATTGTGATTGCGGGTGCGGTTACCGATAACTATTCAACCCGCGAGCCGTCAGGCGTTATCCGTGGTTTTGATGTGAACACCGGTGAACTGCTGTGGGCATTTGATCCCGGCGCGAAAGAGCCGAACAAGATCCCAGGCGAAGGCGAGCACTACACCTTCAACTCGCCAAACTCATGGGCACCGGCTGTCTATGATGCGAAGCTGGATATCGTTTACCTGCCTATGGGCGTGTCTACACCAGATATCTGGGGTGGCAACCGTACGCCAGAGCAGGAGCGTTATGCTAACAGCCTGCTGGCGCTGAATGCGTCAACCGGTAAGCTGGTATGGTCTTATCAAACCGTTCACCACGATCTGTGGGATATGGACCTGCCTTCACAGCCAACGCTGGCTGACATCACCGACAAAAATGGCAACACCGTACCGGTGGTTTACGCCCCGGCGAAAACCGGTAACATTTTTGTGCTCGACCGTCGTGATGGCAAGCTGGTTGTACCGGCACCGGAAACGCCAGTACCGCAGGGCCCGGCTAAAGGCGATCGCCTTTCTCCTACCCAGCCTTACTCTGAGCTGACCTACCGTCCGAAGCAGAACCTGAGCGGCAAAGATATGTGGGGCGCCACGATGTTTGACCAGCTGGTCTGCCGCGTGATCTTCCACCGTCTGCGCTATGAAGGTCCGTTCACCCCGCCATCTGAGCAGGGTACGCTGGTCTTCCCTGGTAACCTCGGCATGTTTGAATGGGGCGGTATTGCCGTAGATACCGATCGTCAGATCGCGATTGCTAACCCAATGGCGCTGCCGTTCGTCTCCAAGCTGATTCCACGTGGTCCGGGCAATCCGATTGAGCCACCAGAAGGCAGCAAAGGCGGTTCCGGTACTGAGTCAGGTATCCAGCCACAGTACGGCGTGCCGTTTGGCGTTGAGCTGAACCCGTTCCTGTCGCCGTTTGGCCTGCCGTGTAAGCAACCCGCGTGGGGCTACGTCTCTGCGGTTGACCTGAAAACTAATCAGGTTGTCTGGAAAAAACGTATCGGTACCGTTCGCGACAGCGCACCTGTGCCGATGCCGTTTAAACTCGGCATGCCAATGCTGGGTGGCCCGGTAACTACCGCCGGTAACGTCTTCTTTATCGCGGCTACCGCCGATAATTACCTGCGCGCATTCAGCACCAACACCGGTGAACTGCTGTGGCAGGGACGTCTGCCAGCAGGCGGCCAGGCAACGCCGATGACCTATGAAGTGGATGGCAAGCAGTACGTTGTTATCTCTGCTGGCGGTCACGGTTCGTTTGGTACCACCATGGGCGACCACATTATCGCCTACGCACTGCCAGACAATAAGTAACCTTTCCAACGGTAAAAAGGGGCGATGATTCGCCCCTTTTTTTTCGCCTGCAATTTGGCTTTGGAGGCAAAAAGGGAAACGTTTGCGTTACTTTTGTGAGTTGAGTCACATTTGAGCGGAATCATCATGAAACAAACTTTGACAATCGTGATCAAAATCTATTTTCTATCGTCTGGATATGGGCACCCTACGTCAGCGCTGGCGTAACTCCCCCTCGGCGGCCAGCGGAAATGGCAGCAGCCTCCTCCCAACTCCCTGGGATTTCTTTTAAAACTGACTCCCGCACCCATAAGCGAGAGCGATAGCAAGTGGTCACTTTCATGAAAAATAAACTGATGATTGCAGGCGCGCTGTTGAGCATGTCATACAGCGGCGTTTCTCTGGCTGCCGGGCCTTCTGACCCGCAGTATGTTTCCGACTGGTGGCATCAGAGCGCCAACGTGGTGGGCAGCTATCACACGCGTTTTGGACCGCAGTTTAATAACGACGTTTATCTGGAATATGAAGCCTTCGCTCACAAAGACTGGTTCGATTTTTACGGCTATCTCGATCTGACCAACTTCTTTGGCGCGGGCAACAGCAACGCCAACGGCGTATTTGACCACGGCTCACCAATGTTTATGGAGATTGAGCCGCGCTTCTCGATCGACAAGCTGACCGGCACCAACCTGGCTTTTGGTCCGTTCAAAGAGTGGTACTTTGCCAACAACTATATTTACGATATGGGTCGCAACAGCGATAACCGCCAGAACACCTGGTATATGGGCCTCGGCACCGATATTGACACACACAGCGACATTGGCCTCTCCCTGAACGTCTACGCCAAATACCAGTGGGAAAACTACGGCGCGCCAAACGAGAACAGCTGGGATGGCTATCGCTTCAAGGTGAAATACTTTGTGCCGATCACCCAACTGTGGGGCGGTAATCTTGGCTACGTTGGCTTTACCAACTTCGACTGGGGTTCTGACCTCAACGACAACGGCAACTCGACGCGCACCAGCAACTCTATCGCTTCCAGCCACATTCTCTCGCTGGCATACGATCACTGGCACTATTCGGCGGTGGCACGTTATTTCCACAATGGCGGACAGTGGGCAGACGGCAGCGAACTGGCCTTTGCCAACAATCGTGAAGTGAAATCAACCGGCTGGGGTTACTACCTGGTGGTGGGATACAACTTCTGATAAAGCGGCGTTGATGATACAGACTCCTCACCCTTTCCAGTGCGGAAACGGGTGAGGAAAACCACGTCTTACTCTGGTTTCAATACGTTAATGCGCCATGGAATACCGAACTTATCGATAAACATGGCAAAACCGCCTTCGGCCCAGAAGGTTTTCTGCCAGGTCGTGGTCACTTCACCACCGGCCGACAGTTTCTCAAACCAGGCTTTACCCTGCGCTTCATCTTCTGTCGCCAGGCTCACCGCGTAGCCAGCATGTGACGAAGCCGGGCCTTTATCGGTGTTGCCATCGCTCAGCATGATTTCGCCTTCGCCAATGCGCAGACGAGCATGCATGATTTTTTCTGGTGGCTGCGGCGTCGCATCTTTATCGCCAATCTGCTCATCCTGATCCGGCATATCGCCAAAGGTCACTTTGCCCAGCAGCTCACCGCCGGTTGCCTGCAGATAAAATTCGATCGCCTCTTCACAACGACCATATAAAAACAGATAAGGACTGACTTTCATCGCCACCTCCGTACGTGGGTTGTGTTAATTGTTTGCCTCGCACAGAGTGTAGACCATGAACGGAAACCGCCGCTTTCAGACGGGCAAAACAGCGTAAAAAGCCGCACTATTGCTTATTTTTCAGCCCACTTCGCAACAAGATGTAAATGGCATTACGCGTCAAATCGCCAGCAGGGAAACCGGGAATCAAGGAGGATAAGCAACGCTGAGAGGGGGAAGAGAATACAGAAAAGTGCGAGCGGCAGCGCGCCGCCCGCGTCGATTAGCATCAGGCCGCTAGCACCTCACGCACAAAGGCTTCGATGTTTTTATCCTGACACTGCTCAAAGAAGCACTGCTGGAACCGCTGACCGCTGACCGCGGTTTTCACCAGCTCAGGATCGATGGCGCGCAGCGTATCAAGATAGTTATCTTTGATCACCGCGGCTTTCACCTGATTGAGCAGCCCGGCGTTGCGCACCTGCGGCTCTTTACGCTCCGGCGGATAGCCCTGGCCTTTTTCACCGGTAAAGGCTTTTTCAAAGATAAAGCGCAGGTTCAGCTCCGCACCCCAGCCAAAGCCTTTGGCAAACGGCAGCGCCAGCGCATTGCCATTGTTGATCTGCGCAAACAGATAGGCGTCGGCAGGATCGATACAGTAGCCGCAGTTGACGCCCGGATGGATGTTCAACGACATCAGCGCGCCCTGCCCGGTGCCGCAGCCCGCGACAATGAAATCCACCGCCTTGCTGTTCAGCAGCAGGCTGGCGATGATGCCAAGGTGAATGTAGGTAAGGTGGTGATCCTGTTCGTCGCTCATGCCGACGTTAAACACCGCGTGACCCTGCTGATCCGCAACGCCCTGCAACTCTTTCAGCACCACTGCATTTTTAGCGGCCTGGCTGTTTTCCATCATTAAGGCAATTTTCATATCACACCTGTCACTTTTTAATTGAAACGTTGTTTCATTTTAACGAAAAAGTTGTATTGTGCATGGTTTCCAGGCACTAAAAGATGTGAATGCCTTCACAAATTCATCGGATAACAGGCGAGGTAGCGATGTTCATCTATAGAGAGACGACGCAAACAGACGATCTGGGCAACGGCGTGACCCGACGCATTCTGGCGCACGGCGGCACCATGATGGCGGTGGAAGTCAGCTTTGAACAGGGTGCGGTGGGTCCGCTGCATCATCATCCGCATGAGCAGCTTACCTATGTGCTATCCGGTCGCTTTGCCTTTACGATTGATGGTGAGACCAAAGAGGTCAGCGCGGGCGATACGCTGTATAAGCGTCCCGACGTGGTGCATGGCTGTGTCTGTCTTGAGGCGGGCACGCTGCTGGATACGTTTACCCCGCAACGGGAAGATTTTCTCTGAGCAAAAAAAACCGGCGCGTCCTGCGCCGGTTGATTTATTAATGCAGCTGCGGCAGCTTCTCCAGGTTCCTGTTCCCCTGGTTCTCTTTCACGTACTCGAGCTTGCGCACTTCGGCAACATCCTTCGCCGTCACGCTGGTTTTCGCCGTATTGCCCCAGCTGGTACGAATGAAGTTCACCACATCCGCCACCTGCTGATCGTTCAGGCGCCAGCCAAAGCCCGGCATCACGATATCTGAAGGCGCACCTTTCAAGCCTGGCAGCGTGGAACCGGTCAGCACGATGTGGATCAGCGAGGTCGCATCGTCCGCCAGTACCACCGAATTGCCCTGCAGGGCCGGGAACACGCGCTTATAGCCGATGCCGTCTGAGCGGTGACAGGCGTTACAGTTGTCGATATACACCGACGCGCCCGGTTTGCTGTCGTCACCGTTCCACAACGCCCGTGCCACGGTGTCATCCTTGCTGAAGGCCACCTGGTTCGGATCTTTCGCGCCCAGCGTCTTCAGATAACGGGCAATCGCCGTGATATCTTCATCGGTCAGGTATTGCAGGCTGTGCTCAACCACGTTGGTCATGCCGCCAAATACCGCGGTGTGATCGTTGCGGCCATAGCGCAGGAACTGCGCCAGATCGCTTTCGCTCCAGCGTCCAAGGCCATCACGGTTGTCGCCGCGCAAACTGGTGGCGGTCCAGCCATCAATCGGTGCGTTACTGCCCGCCAGGAAGTCGGTGCCTTCGCCATTGTTCAGCGCTTTTTCCTGCATGGTGATACTGCGTGGCGTATGACACGCGCCACAGTGTCCCAATCCTTCCACCAGATACTGGCCGCGAGCCACCACTGCATCCTGCTGCGGAGCGGGCTGGAACGCCTTCACGTCCGGTGCAAAGATGCCGCGCCAGACCGCCAGCGGCCAGCGCATTGAGAGCGGCCAGGGAATATCATTTTTGCGATTGTCCTGCTCCACCGGCTGCACGCCGTGCATGAAATAGGCGTACAGCGCCTTCATGTCTTCATCGTTGACCACGGCATACGACGGATAAGGCATCGCCGGATAGAGCGTATCGCCATTTTTCGCCACGCCATGCCGCACCGCCTGCTGGAAATCGTCATAGCTGTAATCGCCAATGCCGGTTTTCTTATCCGGCGTGATGTTGGTGGTGTAAATGGTGCCGATTGGCGTGTCCATCGACAGACCACCGGCAAACGGCTTGCCGCCGGTGGTGGTATGACAGGCGATGCAATCCCCGGCGCGCGCCAGATATTCACCGCGTTTAATCTGCTCGGCACCGCTGTTGTCTTCAGCCAGCGCCGTGAAGGCAACGGTGCTCAGCAGCAGAGCCATTACGCTTTTTTTCATCACCATTTTCCTTATGCCTGCACCATCGGACCGGGGTTTTTCAGGTACTGCTCACGGATCGCTTTCGCCGCCCAGTAAGTCAGTGCCGCCACCATGCCGGTTGGGTTGTAGCCCAGTCCCTGCGGGAAGGCGGACGCGCCAGGCACAAAGACGTTGTGCACATCCCAGCTCTGCAGATAACGGTTCAGTGCACTGGTTTTTGGATCTTCCCCCATGATCGCGCCGCCGTTAAGGTGCGTGGTCTGATAGGACGTGGTGTCGAAATGGCTGTTGGCATTTTTGGCCGAGCCGGTCATGCCGACCGGATTCATCGCCCGCCCTAACTCCTGCTGACGCGCAAACATAAACTGCGACATCTTGATGTCGTTTGGCTGCCAGTCAAAGGTCATACGCAGCAGCGGCTGGCCGTGCGAATCTTTGTAGTTCGGATCGAGATCGAGATAGTTGGCGCGATACGACTGGTGCGCACCGTGCGCATCCATGGAAACGTGGTGCGTATAGTGATCGGCCACCGCAGCTTTCCACTTGCTACCCCAGGCTGGCGTACCGGTTGGCGTCGGCATGCCGGAGATCGGCTTGGTACCGCCCTGATTCACCCAGATCGGTGAACCGCCAACAAAGCCAACCTTCGAGTGATCGAAGTTATCGGCGTTGAATTCATCGATGGCGATGCCCGCGCCGCCGGCACCGATAAAGTTATTGGTGTGCTCGTCGCCTTTTAACAGCACCTTCAGCGTAGAGATATTCTGGTAGGCGAAGTTACGGCCAACGGTGCCCTCGTTGGTGATCGGGTTGTACGGTTTGCCGATGCCGGAAAGCAGCATCAGGTGCACGTTGTGGAACTGGAACGCTGAGAGGATAACGATATCCGCGGGCTGTTCCACTTCACGGCCCTGCGAATCAACGTAGGTCACGCCGGTGGCGCGATTTTTCTCGTCGTTGAGGTTAACCCGCAGTACGTAAGAGTTGTCGCGCAGCTCAAACTTCGGCTCCTGGCGCAGCGCTGGCCAGATGTTGACGTTTGGCGATGCCTTGGAATACATGTAGCAGACATAGCCGCTGCAGTAACCGCAGAAGTTGCACGGGCCCATCTGCGCGCCATAAGGGTTAGTGTAGCGGCCCGAGGTGTTGGCGGAAGGGAGATCGTAAGGATGGTAACCCAATGATTCCGCCGCTTTGGCGAACAACTGGCCGGAATAAGTGCGCTTCTGTGCGGGCAGCGGAAACGGACTGGAGCGATCGGGCGCAAAGCGGTTGCCAAACTTGCCGTCGCCGACCAGCTTGCCCTTCACGGTGTACGGCGTGCCGGAGGTGCCAAACACTTTTTCCGCCTTGTCGAAAAACGGCTCCAGTTCGTCATAGCTGACGCCGAAATCCTGAATGGTCATGCCTTCCGGGATGAACTGCTTGCCGTAGCGCTCTTCATAGTGACTGCGCATTTTCAGCTCAATCGGATCGACGCGAAAATGCACGCCAGACCAGTGCAAACCGGCGCCGCCGGTGCCGTTGCCCGGTAGAAATGCCGCCAGCTGGCGATAAGGCTGAGCGGTTTGCGAGGCGTTATGACGAATGGTTACGGTGCTTTTAGAGAGATCCTGAAACAGCTTTTTGCGGATGTTGTAGGTCAGCTCGTCAATCACCTGCGGATAGGATCCATCAGGATACGTATCGCGACGTGGGCCGCGCTCCAGCGCCACCACGTTGAGGCCCGCTTCGGTCAGCTCTTTGGCCATGATCGCGCCAGCCCAGCCGAAGCCAACCACCACCGCGTCTACTTTTTTCATTACGTTTGCCATGATTATGCTCTCTCTCCGCGAATGGAAACTGGCGGCAGAGGATAGCTAACGTCCCGTTCAACCCAGTCCATGAAATCAGCGCGTGCGCCTGGAAAACCGACCAGCTTCCAGCCGACCATATTTTGATTGCCACCGTGTACCGGATCGCAGAAAAAGCCTTCGCGGGTGTTTTGCAGCAGATAGGTGAAAAATGTTGCGGCAGGCACCTGTTTAAATTCAACTTTGCCCGCTTCCATCGCCTGTAGCAGCGCATCCTGCTGGCTGGCGTCGAGCTGCGCAAAAATTTTGCCGTACTGCGCTTTGGCTGCTTCGTCGGTATCGGCAATGCCCAGCCGATAGAGCTGTTGCGGCACCAGCGGCAGTTGATAACCCAGCTCTTTGATCGAATCGGGATGGAACGGTCCCTGCATATACCAGTTCGAGCCGGTGCCCCACGGCGTATTCATCTGGCGATCGATAAATTCCGGCACGCCCGCTTCCACGGCGCCTGGACCCCGATCGTCTTTCGGGATTAAGCGGCCTACCGCGGCGGCAACAAATGCATACTCTTCGGGAGTGAACCAGCTCGGCTGATACGCCCGCGCCTCCTGATCCTCAACCGGACGCACGTCGGCTGCAACGGCTGGCGTAATGGCCAGCGAGCCCACGGCGGAACTGCCGAGCGCCATGGCGGGCGCCAGCGTGATGGTACGCAGCAGGAAATCCCGACGCGAATGGCCCTGTTTCTCTTTTGACATGACATTGCCTTAGCACCACTGCGAAGCGGCACAAAATTGGGTGTTAGCGATTTATCTTTGTTATGAGGGGTAAATTATAGGGTAATCGCAAATGTTACTGGTAACAAAGCGCGATTGTAACACTCTTTTTTCGCAAAAATAGGACGACTTTTTCAAAATCGCACAAATTCATTAACATAATGAGCACATTAGCGCGGAGGCCTGCGCTGGGTTTGTAACCTCCTTTCATAACCTTCTGAAGACGGCAAAGCGGTTTGACGTTATAACAGTGCAGTCGCAACTGTGGAGTGCTTATGTTTACATCTTTTTTTCCGCGTCCGGGCCTGTTTTTCAGCTCCGCCGCTATCTGGAGTTTGCTGGTTATCTTATTCTGGTTCGCCGGTGGCAATGAGATCATTTTTCACCTGCCTGCGCTGGCGGAGTACGCCAACAAGCCGCTGCCGAATAGCGTGCTGCGTTTTGTGCAGCCGTCACAGCTCTGGTTTTATGCCTATTTTGTCATTGCGGTAGCGCTGTTCGCTGGCGTCTGGGCGGTGTGCAGCCCGCACCCGTGGCAGCGCTGGTCAGTGCTTGGCTCCGCGCTGATCATCTTCTTTACCTGGTTTGATGTGCAGGTGAATGTGGCGATTAACGCCTGGTACGCTCCCTTTTACGATCTGATTCAAAAAGCGCTCAACAAAACGGGCTCTGTGCCCATTGAAGATCTCTATCACCAGATGTGGGGATTTTTGGGCATTGCGCTGGTCGCCGTGATCATTGGCATCTTTAACGCTTTTTTTATCAGTCACTGGATTTTCCGTTGGCGTACGGCGATGAATAACTTTTATATGACGCACTGGCAGCGCCTGCGCCATGTGGAAGGCGCCTCGCAGCGTGTGCAGGAAGACACCATGCGCTTTTCCACCACGCTGGAGAGTTGGGGCGTTAACTTAATTCGCGCCGTGATGACGCTGGTGGCATTTTTGCCGGTGCTGATTGTTTTATCAAAACATGTGCCCACCGTGCCTTTGCTTGGCTCAATGCCTTACGCACTGGTGATTATTGCCGTGGCCTGGTCGTTGTTTGGTACCTCGCTGCTGGCGATAGTGGGGATAAAATTACCGGGGCTGGAATTTCGTAATCAGCGGGTGGAAGCGGCCTACCGTAAAGAGCTGGTGTATGGCGAAGATGATGCCAACCGCGCCACGCCGCCCACGGTGGCCGAGCTGTTCAGCCGTGTGCGTCATAACTATTTTCGTCTCTACTTTCACTATCTCTACTTCAATATGACGCGCATCCTCTATCTGCAGGTGGATAGCCTGTTCGGGCTGTTTGTGCTGTTTCCGTCGATCATTGCTGGCACTATTACGCTGGGATTGCTCAGCCAAATCAGCAACGTGTTTGACCAGGTGCGCAGTTCCTTCCAGTATCTGATCAACTCGTGGTCGACGCTGATTGAACTGATGTCGATCTACAAGCGTCTGCGCAGTTTTGAGCAGATTCTTGACGATGTGCCGCACCACGAAAAGCTGATGGATTCAAAGTAGTTGTGCAGCTTCCGCCCGCTTAAGGGCGGAAGCCACTACGATCAGACGAGGTTAGCAAAAACCTGTTCTACCGCGTACGCCCCCGGATCTTTCACCCCGTGCAGGCTCTCCTGATTAAGATACGATGAGCGACCCGCTTTCGCTGCGTTCATCTGCGTCGTGGCATCAGCGCCCTGCTTCGCCGCCTCTGCCGCTTCTTTCAGGCTTTTCCCTGCGACCAACGCTTCCAGTGCAGGCTGCAACGCGTCGACCAGCGTGCGATCGCCCGGCTGCGCGCCACCGTAATGTTTCATCTGCTCCAGCCCGGCCAGCAGCGCCTGCGGTAACTTTTCGCCCTGCTCAAGCTGTTGTCCGGCAGCGGTAAACAGAATCGACATCAACACGCCGCTTGAGCCGCCCATTACCGTGGCCAGCTGTTCGCCCACCAGCGCCAGCAGCGCTGCCGGTTGGTTCAGCGGCAAACGGTTCGCCTTCAGTTCCTGCTGCACCTTGCGCGCACCGGCCGCAAACGTGGAGCCGGTATCACCGTCACCCACTTTGGCATCGAGATCGTTAAGCGCCTTTTCCAGATCCACCAATGTCTGGCTGACGCTGCTCACCACCGCGCCCACCGCCGCGTTTTCTGATGGCGTGGCGTCCGGCAGACGCGCCACGCGCTCGCCTTTAATCGTCTGCGCCGCGCCAGCGACACGCAGCGGCTGCCAGCCACTGGTTTCTACCGGCGCCTGCAGCGCATCGAGAAAGTCCGCTTCCAGCTGCAGCGTGGTCAGCGAAAAGCCTTTCATATCCAGCGCGCTGACCAGCGTCGCCGGGCCGACCAGATGAGTAATGCGGTCGCCGAGCGCAGAGGCCATCACCTCGCGCGTCAGCACGCCCATCTCCAGCATGGAGAAGCCGCCGAGGTTATTGATCAGCAACAGCACCTTTTTCTCTGCTGGCAGGTTTTCCAGCAGTTTGCCGGTCATGGTGTCGACAATCTCACGGCTGTTCTGCGTCGGCAGCGTGCTGACGCCAGGCTCGCCGTGAATGCCCATGCCTAACTCGCTTTCGCCCGCCTTCACCCGCTCATCACGATCTTCGCCCGGCAGATGGCAGGTGGCAAATGCCAGCCCGATGCTCGACGTGGCGTTGATGGCGCGATTGGCGATCGCCGTGACGTCGGTCAGCGATTTGCCCGCTTCTGCGGCGGCACCGGCGATTTTGTGAATCAGCGCCGTACCGGCAAGGCCACGCGGCTGCGGATTATCCGGCAGCGCGATATCATCTTTCACCATTACCAGCTCGACCTTGTAACCGAGGTTTTTCGCTTTTTCGGCCGCCAGGCCAAAGTTGAGGCGATCGCCGGTGTAGTTTTTCACAATCAGCAGGCAGCCAGCCTCACCGGTGACGTTAATGATCGCGCTGAGTACCGCATCGACGCTGGGCGAAGCGAAAATATCGCCGCACACCGCCGCCGTCAGCATGCCTTTACCGACAAAACCAACGTGTGCGGGCTCATGACCGGATCCGCCGCCAGAAATCAGCGCGACCTTGTTCTTATCCCAGTCATTGCGTACCACAACGCGAATCTCTTCGCCCACCTCAAGCCGACTGAGGTTGGCCCACGGCGTGCTCAGCAGTGCGCCTTCGATCGCTTCATTAACCACGTGCTGTTTATCGTTGAAAAAAAACTGGCTCATAACATCCTCTCCGATGGTGTTGAGCGCGCCAGAAATGGCGGCAGAAAGGGTTAAATGTAGTTGATCGTGCGAGGTAAAGTGATGGATGAGTGCGCAAATGCGGGACGGCGTGCCGTCCCGGCGAGGGTTTATTTGAGGGCGATGCGCATCACGCTGTCAGGCGCGGTGGCTTCTTTTTTCGGCGAACTGGCCTGTTTCACGCTGACATAGAGCGCCTGACCATCGGCCGACAGCGCCAGGCTGTTAGGCATACCCGGTGCGGTAATGGTCTGCAATACGTTGTAGTTGTGCGCATTAATAATGCTGACCGTGCCCGCTTTGCGGTGCGTGACATAAAGCTCCTGACGCTGCGGATTAAACAGCACCGCCAGCGATTCCGGCACGGCAATTTTGTGCACGACCTTGCCGCTGCGGGTGTCCACTACCAGCACCGCCGCCTGTTTTGAATCGGTGATAAAGGCACGATGGGTCGCGGTATCCAGGCTGATATTCAGGAAGAAATGCTCCTGGCCTTCCTCCAGCTTCTGCCGTTTCTCAACCGCGTTGGTGCGCGTGTTGACGGTGATCAGTTCACCCTCGCCGTTGGTGACGTAGAGCTTCTGCGCCGCTGCATCCAGCGCCAGACCCGTGCCGCCTTTGCCGGTATCTGGCACGGTGCTGATCAGCTGCATGGTTTTGCCATCCACCACCCACACCACGCTCGGCGCACCGACGCCGCTGATATAGACGCGGTCGGTAGCCGCATCGACCACCAGCTCACGCGGCTGCAGCGGCTTAACCTCTTTGGATCGTTTACGCGCATCCAGCACCAGCCGACCGCGCACTTCACCGCTGCTGGCATCGATCGCGGTCACCGCACCTTCTACCGAGTTACCGACGTACAGCGTGTTGGTCTGCGGATTGATGGCGGCGCCAAAGGGTTTAAGATCGTTGTGGATAATCTGGGTAATCGCCAGCGTTTGTGGATCAAGGCGATAGACCACGCCGCCTTTATCGAGGCTGCGACTTTGCGACGTCGCCAGGAACAGCGCATTGTCGCTGCCGCTAAAAGCGAGCTCGTAAGCGCCCTTCGCCACCGGCTGATTCAGGGTTTCACCGGGCTGCGCTAACGCAGCCGTCGACAGTAATAAGGAAGCGAGCACCAGCGGACGTAGCGCCCACTGAGCTGTTTTTTGCACAGCGTTCATAACTTCTCCATGGCAAAAGCCGCTGCGGGATTGCAGCGCTGCTAATTAACTGACTCCATTGCAACCGCATGAAAGAGAATAAATAACGACTTTTTTTGAGAATAATAATCATTTAGGCGAGAGAATACCAGGGAATTGGGGATGGCGGTGGGGCACCGCTTGGGGAGTATGGCGGCGGCCACTTCGTTCTGCCTTGCAGGCGGGCTTTTAAGGTCAATGTATTTAAGGTCAATGTCTTTGAGGTCAACGTCTTTAAGGTCAACGTCTTTAAGGTCAACGTCTTTAAGGTCAACGTCTTTAAGGTCAACGACCATTTCGTTCTGCCCTTCGGGCCGCCCGAGCAGGGGCGGCATGCGCCCCGCCCCTGCACCCCGGCTATCCGGCAAACACAACCGCCCGCCACCGGCGGGTTCCCTCAGCAAAACCCTTTTCCTGACGGACCGGACGCGATTCGCTCCCAGCTCAACGCGTCCTCTCGCCGCATCCATGCGGCTCGCCCTGGAAAACGCTTTTGCCTCGGCGTTTGTGATGCCTCCTCAAGGTCAAAACCCGGGTCAAAATCAAAAGATTAAGACCTGAATTCAAAAATAAACCCAAAATCAAAACTAAAGGAAATGGAAAAGGAAAAAAAAGGCAAACTCGGACACGAACCGAACCGAACAAGACCAAACAAGACTAGGTCAGGTCAGGTCAGGTCAGAAAACTGTAACGCAATCAAATAATAGAATTCTAAGCCTTCAATAAAGCAGCGTTTATCTGGCAAGCCTATGGTCCCTTGATTTCCATTAAATTTGACGTGTTTTAGAGTGTCTTTGCTTTTGCCTTTGTCTTTGCTTTTGCCTTTGATATTTGGGTTTTGACTTAGTTTTGTCTTGGGTTTCGCCTTGGGTTTTGACTTGGGTTTTGACTTGGGTTTTGACTTGGGTTTTGACCTTGAGGAGGCATCACAACTGCTGAGGAGGTGAACATTTTAGGATGTTCCGCCATGGATGGCGGGACAAGGGAGCGCTGAGCAGGAGCGAATCGCGACCGGTCCGTGAAGAAATGTGAACCGACGAAGGTACCCGCCTGCGGCGGGCGGTTGTGTTTGCCGGATAGCGCGGGTGCAGGGCCGGGGCGACTGCCGGCCCTGCTCGGGCTGCCTTTAGGCAGAACGAAATAGCCCTTGACCTTAAGAGGCCGTCTGCAAGGCAGAACGAAATGGCCCTTGACCTTAAGAGGCCGTCTGCAAGGCAGAACGAAATAGCCCTTGACCTTAAGAGGCCGTCTGCAAGGCAGAACGAAATAGCCCTTGACCTTAAGAGGCCGTCTGCAAGGCAGAACGAAATGGCCCTTGACCTTAAGAGGCCGTCTGCAAGGCAAAGCGAAATGGCCGTTGACCTCAAGACGTTGACCTTAAAAAGCAGCCCGCTTCCGGGCAGAAACTCCCGCGCTTTCCGGCGCGCCTCCTACCGGAATACGCTGATCGCCTCGACCAGTCGGTTTGCCTGGTGCGCCATGCGGCCTGATGCCTCGGCACCTTCCTGCACGCGGGCGGCGTTTTGATGCGTAATATCATCCAGATCCTCTACCGCCTTGCTGACCTCACTCAGCGCGGTGGCCTGCTCGGCGGTGGCGCTGCTGATCTGCGCGATCAGCGTGGTCACGTTCTGCACCTGCGACACAATGCTCTGCATGGTAGTGCCCGCTTCATCAACGTGTGCGCTGCCCGATTTCACGCGCACCGCGCTGGTCTCTACCAGATGCTTGATCTCGCTGGCCGCTTTGGCGCTGCGCTGCGCCAGGCTGCGTACCTCACCCGCCACGACCGCAAAGCCTTTACCCTGCTCACCTGCACGCGCCGCTTCTACCGCCGCGTTGAGTGCCAGAATGTTGGTCTGAAAAGCAATGCCGTCGATCACACTGGTAATATTAGCGATACGCTTTGAACTGTCATTAATTTCGGCCATCATGCCGACCATATCACTCATCACTTTGCCGCCGTTGAGCGCGGCGTCGCTGGTGGCCATCGACAGCTTGTTGACCTGCGCCGCGGTGTCGGTATTGCTCTTCACCGTGGCGGTCATTTCATTCATGGTGGCCGCGGTTTGCTGCACGTTAGCCGCCGCCTGTTCGGTACGGCGGCTCAGTTCGTTGTTGCTGCTGGCAATCGCGTCACTGGCGCTGAGCACGTTGATCGCCTGGCCGCTGACATCATCCACCAGCCAGCGGAACATCAATCCAAGTTGGCCAATCGCACGCAGCGTCATACCAATTTCATCCACCCGATCCAGTTGATCGACCTTGTGGCTTTCGCCAGTAGCAACGCGCAGCGCCTGCTGGCAAACGCGCTCCAGTGGTCGTGAAATCTGTTGCTCAAGCCAGGCACTGACCAGCGCCAGCAGCAGCGCCATACCGGCGGCAAACATGCCCAGCGCGCCCGCCTGCAGACCCAGCAGCCAGCCGCCCAGCACGGTGGCAGGCAGCAGCGCGATCAGTGGGCTGCGAATGCGCCAGCGCAGCGGCAATGTTTTCAACAGGGAGAAAATCTGCGCCGGGCCGCGGCGCACAATCAGTCCTTTATGAAAGCGGCGGCCTTTGCTGCGGCCTTCGCGAAAATCACGGTATAACGCTTCGGTCTGCTTCACCTCTGCCGCGTTGGGTTTGGTGCGCACCGACATAAAGCCGTGCACCTTGCCGTCGCGCACCACAGGAATAGCATTGGCGCGCACCCAATAGTGATCGCCGTTCTTACGGCGGTTTTTAACCAGCGCGGTCCACGGCTCGCCCTGTTTCAGAGTCGCCCACATATCCGCAAAAGCTTCCGGTGGCATATCGGGGTGGCGCACAAGATTATGCGGCTGGCCGTCGATCTCTTCCGGAGAAAAGCCACTCGCCTCAATAAAAGCATCGTTGGCGTAGGTAATGTGGCTGTTGAGATCGGTGGTGGACATCAGCGTGGCGTGATCGTCAAACAGATACTCCTGCTGAGTGATCGGCTGGTTATTACGCATGGGATTCCTTGAAACAACTGAGTGGTCAAATGACCAATAATAATTTTTTATGTTTTCGGCGAAGATGGTTGAAAGCTTTAGCGTGCGGCTTTAATTTTCAGCGTGAAATAACGGATACAGCGTGGTTCACCGTGGAAAACGTGATGTAAGCACGGAGGGGAATAAGTTAACAATGTTAATTAATGGTGAGCAGCGTCCCTGCCGCTCTGTACTCAGAACTGCCAGCGCACGCCAGCGTTGTAACGCCAGCCTTTGGCGCCGTTGCCATCCAGCTCATGGCGATAATCGACTTCGGTATAGAGCGATACCGCATTCTTAAACGTCATCGTGCCACCGGCGCCCGCTTCCGCCATCTGACCAAACCCGCCGCTGCCAAAGGTATTGCCGAGCCGGTCGTTATCCGCCGCGCTTATCCGCGTTTTGGCATCTTTGCCCCAGCCGCGATAGTAGTTGGCGCGCAGATAAGGCGTGTACTGGCGCAGACTCTCATCACTCCAGCTGCGATCCAGCCGGGCGCCCAGCCGACCAATGGTCTGGTTATAACGGTCATAGCTGACTTTGGTATTGGTTTTGTCGGTGAAGTTGCTCATATCAAGCTGCATGACCATCAGCTGCGCCTGCGGTTCCAGCCGCACGCCGTTGGCAAACAGCCACGGATAGCCGCCTTCCAGCGAAGCATTCCAGCCGTGACCTTTTATGTTGGCGACTTCACGCTGCTGCGCAATGTCAGTTTCACCGCGATGGCGATCGAATGAGAGCACACCATCCAGATAAAAGCCGTTGTTGCGCTGCCAGGTGCCGTAAAACGCCAGGCTGTCGCTGTCGAAGGTGGTGCTGCTGAAGCCATCTGCCGCATCCGGACGCAAACGCGTGTTGCCGCGCGTAAAGGCCACGCCGCCACGCAGGCTATCCTGCTCACCGTCCAGCCGTATCAGATTGCCGCCAATCTGCACCGCGCTGTAATCGATATCCATGTCATAGCCGAAATCACGGAAGCTGCGATCGGTGTTGTAGGTCAGATTGGCCCCGATATAGCGCACAAACAGCTCGCCGCCGTCACCGGCTGGCAGCGTCTGCTGATGGCGCAGTTCGCCCAGACGCTTGTGCAGATCGTCAACGATGGCGGCGCTGTAATAGGCCAGCCCAACCGGTGCAGAAACATAGGCTGGCACCTGTGGAATCACCGCGATGCGCGCGTTGTCGCCCACGCTGAACGCGCCGTTACGCAGCACCGGTGCGCAGCTTTCCTCGCCCTGACACACATAGCTGTTAGCCAGACGATAATCCCAGAAGTTGCCGTCGGCCGCACCGCTCACCTGTCGCTGTGCGGCGTCGCTGTTGCCCGGCGAGAAGCTGTAGAGTTCATATTTCCACGGCCCGGCGGCGAGATAGCCATTGCGCAGGGAAAAACTGTCGCTGCGTGCGCTGCCCGCCACCTGTGCCAGCGTAATGCCTTCATCAGCATCGATAGCGCTGTTGCGATTGAGATCGGTGAGATTACCGGTGCTCGCCGCATTCAGTCGCACATCAAGCAGCGTGGTGCCCTGGCTGGCATTACCGGCTACCAGCAGCTTATCGCTGAATTGATTAGCAACCGCGCCGCCCGCATTAAGCCGCGTGGCGAGCTTCGCCTGGCCGCCCAGCGAATTAAGGTCGCCATTGATAGTCAGCCGGTTGCCGGGCACGTCGCTGCCGTTGGTAAGATCGATGATGCCGGCGTTGTTGACCGCCACGGAACGATCGCTGCCACCAGCAATGGTGGGATTAACGCCGTTGCCTGCATACAGTACCGAGCCACTGCCGATATTGACCACGCTGTGGGCGAGTTGCAGGTTGTCGGTCAGCGTCCAGGCACTGTTGTTGAAGTTGATGGTGCTCCAGCCGCCGCCGAGGTTTACGCCTTTATTGAGATCGTCGGCGGCAAAGGAACCGCCGCGCCAGCTCACGTCGCTCAGGGTCAGCGTGTTGCCGGTGGCGCTGCCCGCGGTCAGATGGCGGGTTTTGCTGAGATCGACACCGCGGATATCGGCCACGTTGTTCACGTCATTGCCCATGGTCAGGCTGCCGTCAAGCACGCCGCCGGTCCACTGAAAACGGTCGCTGCCACCGCCGGGATTGATATCACCGCGAATCTCACCGCGGGTCAGCAGCACCACATCACTGGCGTTACTGCCCGCCACCGCCACGCTGTCCGGAGCGGCGGTAATAATGGTGCCAACGTTTTCAAACAGCGTCTGTCCGCCGCGCAAATCCACCACCGGCGATGTCAGGCTGGCAGAAGTAAAGGTACCGGAGTGAATGATGGTGCGCGCCGTGCTGGAGACCAGCGCTGAACCGCCGTCACGGCTGTTGATATTCACCGTGGCAGCGCTGTTGATGGTGCCGGTGGTATTGGCGCGAATGCCGGTGCCGCCCGCGCCATCGACGTTGAACACGTAGCCGGAACCCAGCGACAGATCGCCGCCGGTGACGCCGCCATCCGCATTGGCGATGGTTAATCCACTGCCGCTGCCGCGGACATTAACGGTAACGGTTGATGCCGGATCAAAGGGCACTGCGGTGCGGATACCGCTGCCGTTTGTGACATCAATGGTGAGATTGTTCAGGCTCACCTGTTGCAGTCCGGCGCGATTCTCAATGCCGTTGCCGCTGCCGGTGACATTTAGCCTGGCGTCGCTGGCGGTAAAACCAGCCGCGCCATTATCCAGCAGCACGCCGTGCGCCGCGCCGCCGCTGGTAATCAGCGTGTCGCTGCCGGTCAGCGCCAGTTGCGCACCGTCGCTGATACGCACCCCGGCGATGCCGCTGCCGACGTTGATGGTGCCGCCTTTAGCCAGCGTGGTGCCGCCGCCGCTGATATCCATGCCGGTGCCATTGGCAACGTTGACCGTGCCGTCGTTAACCAGCGTACTGCCGGATCGCGTGCGGATGCCGATGGTATTGCTGCCGGTTAAATCGACCTGTCCGGTGTTGCGCAGCGTGGCGCCGTTGGCAATGTCAAAAGCGATAACGCCCGTTCCGCCGCCGCCGATCACCGCGTTGTTGATCACGCTGCTGGCCGCCGTGCTGCCATCAAGCGCGTTACTCAAATCGGTACGCAGATTATCGACCAGCACGCCGACGGCGCGATCGCCATTGAGAATAAGCTGGCTGGCCGCATCCAGCGTGGCGCTGGCACCGCCTTCCACCCGCACGCCGTGACTGTCCGCGCCGTTAACCTGCAATCGGCTGTTGCCGCTGGCCAGCGTGCTGCCGTTGCCGGAGATAATCACGCCGGTGCTGCCGTCAGCTGCGGTCGTCAGCGTATTGGCGCTGCTGAAGCGTAGCGCCGCGCCGTCATCAATACGATAGCCGGTTGAGCCCGCAGTGGTAATGCTCAGCGCATTGCTGGCGCTGTCGATCGCCGAACCGCGGCCTGCGGCGCGATAGGCGATCTGATCGCGGTTATTAAACTGCGGCGTTGACGCGGCTGAGACGTTGACGCGCCCACCGTTGATCGCCTCCGCCCCCAGCGCGCCGACGCCGTTAAGGTTAAAGCTGCCGCCGTTGAGGTTGGCTACGGCGCGCGCGCCGCTGGCCGTGACGCCGCGGCTGCGCGCCGCGCTACTGCCGCCGTTGACATTGATAACGCCGGTGTTGGTTGCCGTGGTAGTCAGCGCAGAGCCATTACTGTCGACGATGATGCCGCTGCCGCCGTTGCCGATCGAAATAGTGCCGCTGTTGGTGCCGCTGGCGCCGCTTTCCACGCGCAGACCGGTGGTGCCCGCACCGGTGAAGGCGATATTGCCGGTGTTGGTCAGGCTGGCGCGGTTGCGGGCGATATATCCCACAATGCCCTCCTGTGCGGAATCCAGCTCCGCCGCTGAACTCAGCGAGGTGGCGGCAGAGGGCGAGCCGCTGTTGCTGCCCGCCAGCGTGTGTTTTTGCCCGTCCGCCAGCGCGCCGATGGCGTTGCGGCCGTTGAGATCGATGCGGGTCGCCTGATCGATGATGCCGCTGGCTCCGCCTTCGATTATCACGCCGGTCGCACCGTTGCCGCTGACATTGATCTCTGCATTTTGCGTATTGATACGCGTGTCGCCCCCGCCGGTGCCGATAACGCCAACCGCGCCCTCGCCGGATACGCCAAGCGTCAGATCGCTGCCGTCAAAATCCGCGCCCTGCTCCAGCCGAAACAGCGTCGAGCCGCGAGTGGTGACGTCGAAAGCGTTGTTATCCGCCACGTTGATGTTTGCATTAGGTCCATAGGCGAAAAAGGCGATCTGATTGCTGCCCTGAGCAAAACGTGGCACCGCGTCGGGCGAAACGGTGACCGTGGCATTGCCGCGCGCGTGAACGCCAATCGCGCCGTCACCGCTCAGGTTGATGGCGCCATCCACTGTCGCCGCCGATTCGCCGCTGCCCTGGCCTTCCACCCAGATGCCAAAATTTCGCGTGCCGCTGCTGGGATCGGCGCCGCCCGCGACGTTGATCACCCCGGTTGAGCTCGCCTGTGAACGGTTGCCCGCAGTGGCGACCACTTTGATGCCGGTACCGTTCACACCGTTGAGATTGATGGTGCCGCTGTTCTCAATATTACCGCCGCTGTTCAACACCGACATGCCAATGTTTTCACGCGGGATACGGCTGGCGGCACCATTGACGTCGATCACGCCCTGATTTTGCAGCGTGGCCGCCGCCGCGCCGCTAACCGACATGCCCGCGCCGTTCTGTACCCGCGAGCCGAGCGTAATGGTGCCCTGATTGATCGCCACGCCATCAGCCACCAGCGCGATGCCGCTGGTCAGGCCGCTCTGATTTAGCGCCGTATCGGCCGCGCTGTCGCTGAGGGTATTTTGCGGGCCGCGGCCCAGATAGATATTGCCTGTGGCGCTATTGGTAAAGGTGGAACTGGCGCGGGTGAGCAGCACGCCTGAGGTGGTGCCGCGCGAGCTGGTGCTGGCAACGCCGACGTTGATGTTACCGCTGTTAGTGGCCTGGCCGTTGTCGCCAAGATTGATGGCCGCCACGCCATTGGGGGCGCTGCTGCCATTGGTCGCGAGGTTAACAATACCGGTGTTATCAAAGCGGCTGCCGCTGTTGACCGTCACCGCATCAGTGCCAAAGCTGGGCGCACCGTTAACCGTGCCCGCCGTGCTGTTAAGAAAGCCGCCGTTAATTACGCCATTGTTGATGCCGAGGCTGCTGTTATCCAGCACCAGCGCCGCGCCGCTGTTAAGAAAGGTGCCCCGGCTGGCCAGCGTGCCGTCGATAATCGCTTCCGCACCGTCGCTGGCATGAATGGCGCCGCCGGTGGCACCGGTAACCTCCAGCGCTTTACCCGTTGCCAGATTAACGCGAGAACCGGCACCCGTGGCGTTAATCACAATGCGCGAGCCGATGGGCTGCGTCACCTCATCGGGCGCCGTTGCGGAGACGTTATAAACAATCGTGCCGGTGCGGGTGGTCAGCGCCTTGTTGAATTCGGTGAGATAGCTGTTTTTGTCCAGCGCGCCCGCTTTCAGCCGGTCGATCAGCCAGTTGTTATACGCCTGTAGCTGACTGGCGTTGGTCACGGTGAAGGCTGTGCTGTTGCCATCCAGCGTCTGCACATTGAAGGTGCCGTTGTAGGTGGCAAGATTGGTCACATCATACGATTGCTGCGCCACGCCGTTAACCAGCGCAGCGGCACTGCCGGTAAAGCCGATGCGGTTGTTAGACTCCCAGTTGACGGCACCGCCATCGGTGACATCAAACAGCGTGGTTTGCTTGGCGGCCATCTGCCAGCTGTTACTGGCGGCTGAGGCAGCGGCGTTGGGTTGACCAAGATTGATATCCAGCACACCGCCGTTGCCGATATTGGCCACGCGCGCGTCAATATATTGCTTATTGTTAACGTTCTGGATATCCGGCACCCGCGTTGCGCCGGTAACCGGGTCCAGCGCAATCAGCCTGGCGGAGTCGTAAACCTGGAAGGTGATCTGCCCGCCGGTCACCGGATCGGGCACCAGCACGGCGGCGTTCTGCGGGCCGGGATTCAGTCGATCCTGATTAAGATAATCACTGCCTGCGGCAATCACCACCTGGCCCAGCGTGGTATTGACGGCGCCGGTTTCACCTGGCGTAAAACGCGGGTTGCCTTCCAGCGTCTCGCTGCGGTTGATGACGTTGATCGCGCCAGCCTGCGCGTCGTTAGCCTCTGGCGTCCAGGCATCAATGGTTGCGGCGTGAGCATAAAAGGTGGAGCAAACGATAATCGGTGCCGCAAGCAGGGCCAACATCACGGGATTGGGTTTAAAACGCATACTTTCTCCGCTGAAAATCAGACTCTAATCTCTAAAAAAGAGGCGATCGGGTCAGGGCGCTTCACAACGTGAGAGAAGTCGCTTCCCAACCAGGCGTTACTTAACAACCTACAGATAAGCTCGGATGAATCAGGCAGGCGAAACGCGCTGCTGCCCGGCTGGAGTCAGGCGCGATAAGACAAATACCCGTTCAGCGTAGGAAGTGAACGAACGTAGCGCAAAGCCGCATGGCGGGCGCTGTGTCATCGCAGGGGGGAGAAAAGGGAAATAAGAGGCCATGCATTAATAAAGGAAAAGATGGGGAGAGTTAACGCAGCGGCCAGCGTCTGTAAAAAGCCCAGTTGACGCTGGCCGTAAAAATCTGACATGGACTAATTGGCTAATATGTGACCGCCTTCACAGCCAGCTACACGCCATTCATCAGTGCTGCTAACCGGAAAAGTGCGTTGCGGCCTGCAGCGCCTGACGAATAAAACCCTTGTGTGCCGCCAGCAGCGCCTGCGCCGCGGCGGCATTGAGATCGGCCAGCCGCATCAGAATCGCCGTTTTGCAATGCCCGCCGCAGGCGTCCAGCGCCGCGCGCGCCTCGTCAGCGCTACAGTCGCTGGCCTGCATCACAATATCTATCTGCCGCTGCACCAGCTTCTGATTGGTGGCTTCAACATCCACCATCAGGTTGCCGTAGACCTTGCCGCTGCGAATCATCGCGCCGGTGGTCAGCATATTCAGCACCAGCTTTTGCGCCGTTCCCGCTTTCATGCGGGACGAGCCGGTGATCACCTCCGGGCCGACCACCGGCGTCAGGGCGATCTGCGCCAGCTGCGCCATCGGGCTGTGCGGATTGCAGCTCAGCGCAGCGGTGACCGCCCCAGTGGCGTTGGCATGCTCCAGCGCGCCCAGCACGTAAGGCGTCCGGCCACTGGCCGCGATGCCCACCAGCACGTCATGACGGCTGAAACCGATATCGATCAGATCCTGCGCGCCCTGCTGCTGATTATCTTCGGCGTTTTCCACCGCCTGCAAAATGGCCTGATGGCCGCCCGCAATCAACCCCACCACCTGCGAGCGCGGCGTACCAAACGTTGGCGGGCATTCGCTGGCATCCAGAATGCCCAGCCGCCCGGAAGTGCCGGCGCCGCAATAGATCAGTCGGCCACCCTGCGCAAAGGCGGCAACGATGGCGTCCACCGCGCGGGCGATAGCAGGCAAAATCGCTTCTACCGCCAGCGCGACCTTTTTATCTTCCTGATTAATGACGGTCAGCATCTCCAGCGTGGAGAGGCGATCGATATCGGTGCTGGCGGCATTGCGCCCTTCGGTGGTTAGAGCAGAAAGGTCGATTTTCATCAGTGAAACTCCGGCATCAAAAGCGTTATATCAGCGTAAAGCTATTTTAATTCAGCGGCATCCGCAGGCATAAAAAAACCCGTCTGGCGACGGGTTTCGGAGAGGCTTACTTCGCGCCCTGCGTGCTGAGCTGCAGCTCGTAGTGCTGCGCCTGTTTCTGGTCGAACTGGTTTTCCCATTTGGCAATCACCAGCACCGCCAGCGCGTTGCCCACCACGTTGAGCGCGGTACGCGCCATATCCATGATACGGTCAACACCAGCAATAAAGGCCAGGCCTTCCAGCGGAATACCCACGCTGCCCAGCGTGGCCAGCAGTACCACAAACGAAACACCCGGTACGCCAGCGATGCCTTTTGAGGTCACCATCAGCGTCAGCACCAGCACAATCTCATCGCCTAACGACAGGTCGATGCCGTACAGCTGGGCGATAAAGATGGCGGCGATGCTTTGATACAGCGTTGAGCCATCGAGATTAAACGAGTAGCCGGTCGGCACCACAAAGCTGGTGATCGCTTTTGGCGCGCCGTAAGCTTCCATCTTCTCCATGATGCGCGGCAGCACCGTTTCCGAACTGGAAGTGGAGTAAGAGAGGATCAGCTCATCTTTCAGGATGCGCATCAGCGTGGTAATACGCAGATTACAGATGCGCGCCACCGTACCCAGCACCACAAAGGCGAAGAACAGAATCGCCACGTATACCAGCAACACCAGCTTGGCCAGCGGCACCAGCGAGGCAAAACCGAAGTTGGCCACGGTGACGGAAATCAGTGCAAACACCCCGATCGGCGCATAGCGCATGATCATGTTGGTGACTTTGAACATGGTTTCCGAGGTTGAGCGGAACAGCTTCAGCAACGGATCGCGATGCTCTGCGGGCAGCGATGATAATCCCAGGCCAAACAGCACCGAGAAGAAAATGATCGGCAGCATGTCGCCTTTGGCGATGGCGGCAAAAATGTTAGTTGGGATCAGCGACATGATGGTGATCACCAGGCTGTGCGCCCCGCTCTGCACCTGTTCGGTTGTCGCTTCATATTTTGAGATATCCACCTTCGATAACGACGACATATCGATGCCGCTGCCAGGCTGGAACACGTTGGCGGCGGTAATACCGACTACGATCGCCACGGTGGTGATTACTTCAAAATAGAGAATGGTTTTCACACCAATCCGACCCAGCTTTTTCGCATCACCGACGCCAGCAATGCCGACAATCAGGGTGGAAATCACAATCGGGACCACAATCATCTTGATAAGATGAATAAAGATGTCGCCAGCTGGACTCAACACGTTGGTGATTAACCATTCGCGATCGTCCGGCTGATTATGCAGCACTGCACCCACGACAATACCCAGCGCCAGCGCAATCAAGATTTGCCAGGCAAGGCTAAGTTTAAAACCTTTCATAATGCTTCATTTCCTTAACAAAACCCCGGGTAGCTGATTTCAGGCAATAGCTTGAAGACGCAAGGGAAATGGGCAAAGGCCCGATAAAATCAGGGGTTATTGGTGATGGATGCCTGAACTTCAGGCGCGAGATAATTACCATTTTCGCCGCTAAAAATGCAACCCTTAGTCGAATCGCGATGTTTGTCACGTCGTAAGCAGTGAAATATCGCAATAAGTAATGAAAAGCCTAACTGGCTGTTATAAAAAGTAATAATTTGAGATTAATTAGCATAGATATGCATTTTTTTTCGTCACCCTCTGCGAACCGTTTGCTGCTATTTTGCACAAACCCTTTCCGGTTTTCTGCTCGCTGAAGCGCTGCCTAACCTGGTCATTATTCGACGTTTTACCCGCTTCGCCATTGACGTGATCTGTCGCGCAAAAAAGAAACAAAGCTGCTAGCCCGGCTTTAATTAACCTTTGATTGACATATCATTAACATCTTCAAGGAGAGCAGCCATGAGCCAACATCATAAATATCCCGTACCCGCGAACATCGCGGAACATGCCCTGATCAATGCCGACCAGTATGCAGCGATGTACCAACACTCGGTGCAGGATCCCGATGCCTTCTGGGGTGAACAAGGAAAAATTCTCGACTGGATAACGCCCTTTACCCGCGTTAAAAACAGTTCATTTGCGCCGGGCAATATCTCTATTCGCTGGTACGAAGATGGCACGCTGAATCTGGCGGCCAACTGCCTCGATCGCCATCTTGCTCAGCACGGCGATCGCACCGCCATTATCTGGGAAGGCGATGATGCCAGCGAAAGCCGCAGCCTAAGTTATCGCGAGCTGCACGGCGATGTCTGCCGTTTTGCCAACGTGCTGGAAGCGGCGGGCATCCGCAAAGGCGACGTGGTCGCCATTTATATGCCCATGGTGCCGGAAGCGGCGGTGGCCATGCTCGCCTGCGCGCGTATTGGTGCGGTGCATACCGTGATTTTCGGCGGTTTCTCGCCGGAGGCGGTTGCTGGCCGCATTATCGACTGCGGCGCAAAGCTGGTGATCACCGCTGACGAAGGCGTCCGCGCCGGTCGTGCCATCCCACTGAAGAAAAACGTCGATGAAGCGCTGAAAAACCCCGGCGTGACCACCATCAGCAACGTGATTGTGCTGCGTCGCACCGGAAATGCGGTAGCCTGGCAGGAGAACCGCGATCTCTGGTGGCACGATCAGGTTAACGGCGCCAGCGATCAACATCAGCCCGCCGAAGTGGGCGCGGAAGATCCGCTGTTTATCCTTTATACCTCCGGTTCCACCGGCAAGCCGAAAGGCGTGCTGCACAGCACCGGCGGCTATCTGGTTTATGCGGCGACCACCTTTAAATACGTTTTCGATCATCAGCCTGACGATATCTACTGGTGTACCGCCGACGTTGGCTGGATCACCGGCCACAGCTATCTGCTTTACGGACCGCTGGCGTGCGGTGCGACCACGCTGATGTTTGAAGGCGTGCCCAACTGGCCGAAACCGAGCCGTATGGCGGAAGTGGTTGATAAACATAAGGTGACGCTGCTTTATACCGCGCCGACCGCGATTCGTGCCTTGATGGCCGAAGGCGACAAGGCGATCGCCGGTACCCAGCGCTCCACGCTGCGTATCATGGGATCGGTAGGCGAACCGATTAACCCGGAAGCCTGGGAATGGTATTACCAGAAGATTGGCGACAGTCGCTGTCCGATCGTCGATACCTGGTGGCAGACCGAAACCGGCGGCTTCATGATCACGCCGCTGCCGGGTGCTACCGAACTGAAGCCTGGCTCCGCCACCCGACCTTTCTTTGGCGTTCAGCCTGCGTTAGTGGATAACGAAGGCGTGCCGCAGGAAGGCGCCTGCGAAGGCAACCTGGTGATTACCGACTCCTGGCCAGGCCAGGCGCGCACGCTGTTTGGCGATCACGATCGCTTTGAACAGACCTACTTCTCCACTTTTAAAAACATGTACTTCAGCGGTGACGGCGCACGCCGTGACGAAGATGGCTATTACTGGATCACCGGCCGCGTGGATGACGTGCTGAACGTTTCCGGCCACCGTCTGGGTACGGCGGAGATCGAGTCGGCGCTGGTGTCGCACCCTAAAATTGCTGAAGCCGCAGTGGTCGGCATTCCGCACGGCATCAAAGGCCAGGCGATTTACGCCTACATCACGCTGAACCACGGCGAAGAACCGTCGCCGGAGCTCTACACCGAGGTGCGCAACTGGGTGCGCAAAGAGATTGGCCCAATCGCCACGCCGGATGTGCTGCACTGGACCGATTCGCTGCCAAAAACCCGCTCGGGCAAAATTATGCGCCGCATTCTGCGCAAAATCGCCGCGGGCGATACCAGCAACTTTGGTGATACCTCCACGCTGGCCGATCCGGCCGTGGTTGAAAAACTGCTGGAAGAGAAGCAGTCGATCAAAATGCCGTAACCGCGGCGTCCTGTCTTTTTTCGTCCCACCCTCCTCTCCCGCAAGGGAGAGGAAGCAAAACAGGAGATGTGCTGAGCACGTGTTTTGTTGTCAGGTTACTCACTAAAAAAATTTATAAAAAAAGGGCGTCAGGCACTGTTTGTGGTCAGCCTGCGCGCCCGATCCCCTTTACCTCTGGAGAGTGTGTGATGATCAACAACATCTATCAACAGGTAGAAAGCAGCCCCCGCTTTCAGGAGCTGGTGCGCAAGCGGCAGGCCTTCGCGCTGGTGCTGACCGTCATTATGCTGGTGCTGTACGTCGGCTTTATCCTGCTTATCGCCTTTGCCCCCGGCTGGCTCGGCACGCCGCTGCATGCCGGAACCAGCGTGACACGCGGCATTCCGCTGGGCGTCGGCCTGATTGTGATTTCATTTCTGCTTACCGGCGTCTATGTCTGGCGCGCCAACGGCGAATTCGATCGCCTGACCAAAGAGATCGTGCGCGAGGTGCAGCCATGAAGATGTTTGCTCGGGTTCTGGCGGCGCTGGGCGCGCTGCCTTTGGGTGCGCAGGCGGCGGATGCCATCAGCGGTGCGGTTGAGCGTCAGCCGACCAACTGGCAGGCGATCATTATGTTTCTGGTGTTCGTCGGCGCGACGCTCGGCATCACCTGGTGGGCGTCCAAACGCACCCGCTCACGCAGCGATTACTACACCGCCGGCGGCAATATTACCGGCTTTCAGAATGGACTGGCGATCGCCGGTGACTTCATGTCCGCCGCGTCGTTTCTGGGTATTTCCGCGCTGGTTTATACCTCGGGCTACGATGGCCTGATCTATTCACTGGGCTTTCTGGTGGGCTGGCCGATCATTCTGTTTCTGATCGCAGAGCGTCTGCGTAACCTGGGGCGCTACACCTTTGCCGATGTCGCCTCCTACCGTTTAAAACAGAAACCGATTCGCACCCTGTCCGCCTGCGGCTCGCTGGTGGTGGTGGCGCTCTACCTGATCGCGCAGATGGTTGGTGCCGGTAAGCTGATTCAGCTGCTGTTCGGCCTCAACTACCACGTTGCGGTGGTGCTGGTGGGCATTCTGATGGTGCTCTACGTGCTGTTTGGCGGCATGCTGGCGACTACCTGGGTACAGATTATCAAAGCGGTACTGCTGCTGTTTGGCGCCTCATTTATGGCCATTATGGTGATGAAAACGGTGGGCTTCAGCTTCAATAACCTGTTCAGCCAGGCGATGGCGGTGCATCCCAAAGGCGCGGCGATCATGAGCCCTGGCGGGCTGGTGAAAGATCCGATCTCGGCGCTGTCGCTGGGCCTTGGCCTAATGTTTGGTACCGCAGGCCTGCCGCATATCCTGATGCGTTTCTTTACCGTCAGCGATGCTCGCGAAGCGCGTAAAAGCGTATTCTGGGCCACCGGCTTTATGGGTTACTTCTACTTCCTGACCTTTATTATCGGCTTCGGTGCCATTCTGTTGGTGGGGGCTAACCCGGCGTTTAAAGATGCCGCTGGCGCGCTCATTGGCGGCAACAATATGGCGGCGGTGCATCTGGCCGATGCCGTTGGCGGCAGTACCTTCCTCGGCTTTATCTCCGCTGTGGCCTTTGCCACCATTCTGGCGGTGGTTGCCGGTCTGACGTTGGCCGGTGCCTCGGCGGTGTCGCATGACCTGTACGCCAGCGTCTATCGCAAAGGGGAAGCGAGTGAGAAGGATGAGTTGCGGGTGTCGAAGATTACCGTGCTGATCCTCGGCGTGGTGGCTATCGCGCTGGGCATTTTGTTCGAGAAACAGAACATCGCCTTTATGGTGGGTTTGGCGTTCTCCATTGCCGCCAGCTGTAACTTCCCGATTATCCTGCTGTCGATGTACTGGTCGAAGCTGACCACACGTGGCGCGATGATTGGCGGCTGGGCTGGCCTGCTGACCGCGGTGATCCTGATGATTCTGGGCCCGACCGTCTGGGTACAGGTTCTCGGCCACAGCGCACCGGTTTTCCCTTACGAATATCCGGCGCTGTTCTCGATGCTGGTGGCGTTTATCGGCATCTGGTTCTTCTCCACCACCGATACGTCCGCGTCTGGTCATCAGGAACGCATGCTGTTCCGCGATCAGTTTGTGCGTTCACAAACCGGTATTGGTATCGATCAGGGTAAATCCCACTAAACAAAAAAGGCGCCCCACAGGGCGCCTTTTTTTTCAGCATGAACTCAGAAACGCAGCGAAGCGCCAACATAAGGACCGTCAGCAATGACGTTGTCTTTGCGACCATCTTTGTTATTCAGCTCAATATACTGATAACCCACGCGCACGTTCAGCAGCGAGATTGGCGTAAAGCTCAGGCCACCGCTTGCCTGCTGATAGCTGTCGATACGATCGGCAAACGCATCTGGCGCATAATAATATTCGCCATACAGGCCAAACATATCGCTAAAGGTGTAGCTTGCGCCGGCACCGACCGCCACCGCAAAGCCATCTTTGCCATTTTCCGGATGGGTGTACATCGCTTTGGCCGTTGGCGATACACGCAGCGGACCTGCATCAATGTTATAGCCCAGACCGAGGCCCGATAAGCTGCCATCGTGATCGCTACGCAACCAGTTACCGTTCAGGAACAGGCCCGGTGAGTTGGTGCCCAGACCGACGTTCAGGTTAGTGTAATGCTTGCCCACATCAACGCTGCCTTCAATCGCCTGGGCTGAACCCGCCAGCACCATCATCGCCAGACCACTGCTCAAAAGTACTTTTTTATTCATCGCCAGACTCCGTTTTAAGGCTTTTTTTGGAGCGCGCAGAATAGCGGTGAGAAAAGTGAGACACAATGTATAAGTCGTTACTTTACATTAATGATGCACCGCTATTCTGCCAAAAAGGTAAGCGCTCACTACTTCATGGCCTCAGAACAAATAGCGCGCGCCGATAAACCAGCCGTCAGCCAGGCTGCGATCGGGCTGAATATTTTGCCCATCCAGCTTTACAGCACGGTAGCCCACCTGCATCTGCAGCGACGGCATCAGCGCGGTCCCCACACCCAGCCGCATATCCTGATAGCCGTGCATACGTAACGTCAGCGTATCCGGTGCGTAATGATAATCCGCGAACAGCCACACCGTTCGTAACACCGGCCAGACGATGCTAGCGCCAGGGCTTAACGCATAGCCCGCATCCTGACCGGAGAACGCGACGTAGCTGGTGCGCATCGAAGGAATAACATAGAAAGGCCTGATGGCGAACAGATAGCCCGCCTGCAAGTTAGCGGTATAGAGTACGTCACTTTCGCGCGGTAAAAGCCATTCGCCACCGAGCATCAGGCGATCGCCCTCTGTGATCGTGGTGTGCGCATTCAGGCCGGTGAAGGAGCGTCCGGCATCAACGCCGAGCGAAACGGCCTGCGCCTGCAACGTCAACAGCAGCGCCATAAGGGTAAAAAGTGATTTCATCACATCATTCCTTATCATGGTTGAGGAATGACGAGAGTAGGATTGGCGACGGGAGTGACTCTATAAGGTTTGGCTCAATCGGGGGATGAAAAAGCCAAAAAAAGCCGGGCGCGCAGGCCCGGCTTGACGAGGATTACTCTTCTTTATCGATCAGTACCGCTTCCAGCAGATCGAGATCGCGCAGCAGTTTCTGCATGGTCTCGTTGGAAATCTGCTGAGTGGCACGCAGGTGATAAACTTCCCCGCGCTCGGCGCGCAGCGCGTTAAGCCGGAAACGCCGCTCCAGATTTTCAGCCAGAATCGATTTCTCCAGGTTCTCTTTGCCATCCAGACGGCGACGCAGATTACCCGCCACGCGCGAGCCGACCTCTTTCACCAGCTCTTCATCGAGATTTTCTTCGCTGTCCTTCATCAGCCGCTCTTCCATCTTGTGCAGGCTCTCGATCGCCACGCCAGCCATAATGGCGCGGGCGTTCTGAATTTCGTGACGATGACCGGCATGATCGACGCCGTCGATACCGCGCAGCAGCATCGGCAGCAGGATCACGCCAATCAGCAGCGAAAACAGAATCACGCCGGTGGCGATGAAGATCAGCTCATAACGGGCCGGGAAGGGCTCGCCGCTGGAGAGCAGCAGCGGAATAGAGAGCACACCCGCTAGCGTAATCGCACCGCGGACGCCCGCAAAGGTGGCGATCAGCAGTTCGCGCATTGAGTAGTTGCCGAACTCCAGCGGGCGCTTTTTCAGCAGACGGCGGCTGAAGCGCTGCATGATCCACAGCCAGCTAAAACGCACGCCCATCAGCGCCAGATAGACCAGACCGATATCGGCAAACAGCATCCACAGCTCGACGTTGGGATCGGCGTTGGCCTGCTCAACCGAGGTTTGCAGAATATCGGGCAGCTGCAAACCGAGCATCAGGAACACCATGCCGTTAAAGACAAACTCCAGCATCTGCCAGACGCTGTTTGCGCGCAGACGCATCGCCAGCGGTGCCTGGCGAATAATGCCGGAACGGGTAATGGTCATGCCCGCCGCAACCGCTGCGAGGATACCGGATACGCCCAGATGTTCGGCGATCAGGTAAGAGGCAAACGGCAGCAGCAGCAGCAGCACGGTTTGCGTTGCCGGATCGTCACCGCTCCAGCGGCTCAGCAGGCGCAGCGAACGGCCATAGAGCCAGCAAATCGCCACACCGGCCACCAGCCCGCCGATGGCGACCTTCAGGAACTCAATGCTGGCGCCTGACCAGGTAAACACCATGGTGCCCATCGCAACTGCCACGGCGAATTTCAGCGATACCAGGCCTGATGCGTCGTTCATCAACGCTTCACCCTGCACAATCGACATAATTTTTTTCGGAATGCGGCCTTCGCCCACAATGCCCGAGAGCGCGACGGCATCGGTAGGTGACAGCACCGCCGCCAGCGCAAAGGCCGGAATCAGCGGAATGCCCGGCACCATCCAGTAAATCAGGTAGCCAATACCAATCACCGTAATCAGCACCAGCACCAGCGCTAATCCGAGGATCTCGCGGCCATGATGCAGAAACTCGCTGATCGGCGTTTTCCAGCCGTCGGCAAACAGCAGCGGCGGAATAAACAACACCAAAAACAGTTCAGGGTCGAAATCGACATGCAGGCCAAAGGTTGGCCATGCCAGCAGCGCACCGGCGGCAATCTGCACCAGCGGCAGCGGTATCTGAAAAGGGATAATGCGAGCCGCAACGCCGGAAAGCGATACCACCAGCGTCATCATTAAAATAGTAAAAAAGATTTCCATGCTGTCCTTAAAGCCTCTTCTTACGCAGGCGTGGAATAACGTTCGGGGAGTGTGTGCCGGGAAAGTGTAAAACAAAACGGCACGGGAAAAAAAACCTCACGTGCGAAAAGCGGAATTATCGCGGTTGCTACAAGAGGATCCCGCCATTTTTAGCAAAATGGCGGGAGAGCAGCGAAGTTAAATTGCCCAGCCGCCGGCATAGAACAGCGCCAGTGCGACGGCGATGACCACGGTGCCAACGTTCAGCTTGCGCCATTCACCGGCAAACAGACGGCCAATCACCAGCGTACCGAAACCGAGCATGATGCCGGTGACGATGTTACAGGTCAGCACAATAAACACCGCGGTAACCAGCCCGGCCATCGCATCGACAAAATCACCAAAGTCGATTTTTGCCACGTTGCTCAGCATCAGCAGGCCGACATACATCAACGCTGGCGCGGTGGCGTAAGCCGGAACCAGATAAGCCAGCGGTGACATAAACAGGATCAGCAGAAACAGCAGCCCAACCACGATGGCGGTTAAGCCGGTTTTACCGCCCGCCGCCGTTCCGGCCGCCGACTCGATATACACCGCCGCCGGCGACGCACCCACCAGGCCAGCAAAAATGCTGCTGAAGGAGTCGGTGGTCAGCGCGCGTCCGCCGTTGAGGATCTGGCCATCTTTATCCAGCAGGTTAGCCTGCCCGGCGACCGCACGGATGGTGCCGGTGGCATCGAATACCGCGGTCATCACCAGCGCCAGCACGCTCGGCAACACCACCGGCTGCAAGGCACCGAGGATATCCAGGCTCAGCAGCGTGGAGTGGCCGCTGGCATCGGTCAGGCTTGGCATAGCGAACAGGCCCTGATAGCTCACCGCCGGGTCGAAAATCAGACCGGCAACAGAAATGGCGATGATGGTCATCAGGATGCCGCCCGGCACGCGACGTTTCTCCAGGCCAAAAATAGCCGCCAGGCCGAGCAGCGTCATGATCACCGGAAACGACGGAAAATGCCCCAGCGCTACCGGCAGGCCTGCACCGCTGTTTTTCACCACCAGACCGACGCTGTCGGCGGCGATCAGCATCAGGAACAGGCCGATGCCGATGCCAGTACCGTGCGCCACGCCGGTGGGCAGATTACGCAGGATCCAGCCACGAATGCCGGTCACCGAAATCAGCGTAAACAGCACGCCCATCAGGAATACCGCACCCAGCGCCACTGGAATGCTGATCTGCTGCCCCAGCACCAGGCTAAAGGCGGTAAAAGCGGTCAGCGAGATGGCGCAACCAATCGCCAGCGGCAGATTGGCCCACAGGCCCATGACGATCGACCCGACGCTGGCCACCAGGCAGGTGGCAACAAACACCGCCGTTGGCGGAAAGCCCGCTTTGCCCAGCATAACCGGCACCACAATGACGGAATAGACCATGGCAAGAAAGGTGGTCAGCCCGGCAACAATCTCCTGGCGCACGCTCGTTCCACGGGCTGAGAGACAAAACCAGGCATCAAGCTTACCGCGGGCGGGACGCGAGTCGGTCGACATAACGAAAAACCTCTGAAGAGTGATAAAAATGCTGCTGTGATCGGGCGGCGCTGGGGCCATGTTTTGCCCTGTGCATCACAAGGCAAACGTTTACCTGATCGTTAATAAAAACGCCGCATTAGCGCGGCGGTTAAAAATGGCAGGGGATTATCCGGTCTTTACTGGCGCTTTTTCAACTGCTGATTGCGGCTGAATGGGGATAATTACGGCAAGCATGGCGCAGAATCAAAAAAACGCGGCAGGAGTCAGCGCTGAAGAGAACCTTTGGCGTTGCGCAATTGCCATAGCATGCCATTGCGCAACAGTGGCGTTACCCGCCGCTGAGATTAAGCTCTCCGCCCTGCTTGACCGCCCGCTGCCAGGCAGCACGCTGGGTAATTTTTTCCAGCCAGCTGCGAATCGCTGGCGCGTTATCAAGGCTGCTGCGCGCCGCCAGGCCCTGCAGCGGAAAACTCATCTGTACGTCAGCGATGCTGAAATGCTGGCCAGCAAACCACGGATGGCGCTGCAGATGTTGCTCAATGAAGTCTCGGTGGGTGGCGACCTGCTTATCCAGCCAGGCTTTTTGCACGCCGTTACCAAAAGCGGCGCCAATGGGGCGCATCAGCAGCGGCACCGGCGCTTTACCCATGCGGCCAAAAATCAGCTTCATCACCATCAGCGGCATCAGTGAGCCTTCGGCGTAGTGCAGCCAGTAGCGCGACTGCAGGCGTTCATCATCATCGGTCAGGGTTAGTCGCTGTTCGCTGTCGTATCGCTCGCTGAGATACTCAAGGATGGCGCCCGATTCGGCGATCACCCGGTTGCCGTCGGTAATAATCGGCGCTTTGCCCAGCGGATGGACCTGCTTTAACGCGTCGGGCGCCAGCATGCTCTTTTCACGCTCATAGCGTTTGATTTGATAAGGCACTTCCAGCTCTTCCAGCAGCCACAACACCCGCTGCGAACGCGAGTTATTCAGATGATGTACGGTGATCATAAGCACTTCCTCTCAGGAGACGTGCAACCAGTATAGTTGAGCCGGCGATCAGCCCCGCTCATCCTGCTCCGGATCGAGCAGGATAGCGCCGGTGCCCTGCTCGCCCAGCCGATCGCCTGGGTTGCGCAGCGGGCAGTCACGCATCGACAAACAGCCGCAGCCGATGCAACCATCGAGATCGTCGCGCAGGCGGGTCAGCGTGGCGATGCGGTTATCCAGCTCGGCGCGCCACTGCTGTGTCAGCTGTTGCCAGGCGCTGTCCGACATCCGCTTATCGCCCGGCAGGTGCGCCAGGCTTTCGCTGACCGTCGCCAGAGGAATGCCGATGCGCTGGGCGATTTTAATAATGGCGACGCGACGTAATACATCACGGCCATAGCGCCGCTGATTGCCGCCGTTGCGCGTGCTGGCGATCAACCCTTTTGCCTCATAAAAATGCAGTGCAGAGACCGCCACGCCGCTGCGTTTGGCTACTTCTCCCGGCGTCAGCACCGGTTTTGGCGTATTGCGAACTTTTTTCATCTGGCTCTTTACCTCAAGTTAACTTGAGGAATTATACTCCTTTCCCATTGAAACCGTACACCTCTCGCGAGGAAGGATAAGGCTATGATGCATGAAGAGATAATTCACTCTCTGACTGACTGGATTGATCAGAACCTGGACAAGACGCTGTCGATTGATGAGGTGGCGGCGAAGTCGGGCTATTCGAAATGGCATTTACAGCGGATGTTTCGTAGCGTAACCCGTCAGACCCTGGGTGGCTACATTCGCGAGCGGCGTTTGACCATGGCCGCTGAGGCGCTGTGCCACAGCCAGCGCGCGGTTTACGATATTGCTATGCAGTACGGTTTTGATTCGCAGCAGACGTTTTCGCGCGTGTTCCGGCGCCAGTTCTCACAAACGCCGACCGCCTATCGGCACAGCATGCGCCGCCAGAACCTGCAGCGTGCGCAAAAAATCGGTTTTGACTGTACAGAAAGCGGCAGCTTTGCCCAGCGCACCACCGGCGAATGCTGCCCGCTGCGCCCGGCAGGCCAGGAGCGGGCTCAGGCGGTTTGACGCGTGCGTTCCGCCGACAGCCAGCAATCGGGCGAAACATACCAGCCGCCGCCCGTTTCCTTGATGTGGTACATCGCCGCATCAGCCTGCGCCAGCAAGGCGGCAGCGCTGGAGAATTGACAGGCCATTGCGGCGCCAATACTGATTGACTGCACCAGCTGCATACCCTGCGGTAACGTCATCGGCGCCTGCATCACCTCGTTCAGCTGCTGCGCCACTTCGCCTGCATCTTCAATGCAGTGCACATCATGCAAAATCACCGCAAACTCATCGCCACCCAAACGAGCAACGATATCGCCCTGACGTAGCCGCTGGCGCAGTCGGGCGGCCGTGGCCTGCAATACGGCATCGCCTGCCGCATGACCGAAGCGATCGTTAACCTGTTTAAAGCGATCGCTATCGATATAGAGCACCGCCAGCTTGCGGCGCAGCAGAGGCTGATTAAACCGTTCATCAAGCTGGCGCAGAAACGCGGCGCGATTCGGCAAACCGGTCAGCGGATCGTGCGTTGCCTGATGCGTGAGCGAGGCATTCTCCTGATGCATGGTTTTATTCCATCGATCGAGCTCGGCCATCAGGCTGTTCACGTCGTCACTGAGCTTATTCAATTCTGCTATCTCCGAAGCGGGTACACGTTGCGCAAAAGCGCGATGACGGCGGACATATTGCACAACGTCAGTAATGTTTTGCAGGCCGCGCAAAATGCCACGCTGCATGCGATGCGACAGCCAGGCGGCCAGCGCGGCGGTCAGCAACAGGCTGCCCAACACGCAGTAAAATGCCATACGCAGCCAGCCAAGCACCGGCGTGGCGTCGCCATGAATCCAAACCTGACCAATCTCTTTATCGCGATCCATCACCGATGCCATTAGCGGGCGGGGAAAAAGCCAGCGGGCGATATGCCGGTCAAAAGTCCCAAGCGGCGCTGAAGGTGCACGCTGCCAGTGAGCAAGCTGGTGCCCCCGCACATCCACAATCTCGGCGCTGGCGATCTCGCCACCCAGCGCCACCATGCCCAGCATCTCCTGCGCTTTGCGCGTGTCGTGCTGCGCCAGCGCGCCACGAACCCGTTCACTGACCACCGTGGCGGCGAGTTGCAGATTGTTATCCGCATAGCCGCGTAGCGTGGTGAGCGAGATGGCAGAAATGGAAATGCCACTAATTAATAATGTCGCAATAATAATCAACAGATGAATACGCTGTAGCGCCTGACGCAATCCTGGCAGGCGACGCGCAGGCCGTGCGTCCGGCGGGATGATTTTGCTGCTGTTCATAATTCTTCGCCTGGCTTTGGCATGACCGCGGCATGCCAGGTACAAAGGACATGCGGGTCATGCTGAATGACAAATGCGCATGCTATTTTCCGGTGAAATATTTCCCTAAGGGAAAAAGGTGCCGACGCTTTTATTTCAAATAACAGCGACATTTGGCTAAATATTATTTTCTTATTTAACTGCTGTTAAATCCTACAGTCGAACTTTGTTTTATACAATGTGCTGGCCCTTCAGAATGGTCTCAAAGCCGCTTTTTCGGAAAAATTCGGTTTACAGCCTGGTAAAATAATGATGCGAAATGAGCTAAATAATCGCCACTATCCTGTTAATATACAAAGGTTTTAGCAGTTTGTGAGCGCGATCACGTCATAGCGGAATCACCGGCCAGCGCAGCGTACCAAACCAGATTAATAAACCGCCTCGCAAACTGCATAATTAAATAAACAACGCGGAAGCGAATAAAGTCAAATTACGCTTTTACGCCTTATTTGCTCAGGTTGTCCTGCGGATAATTCTTATAAAGGGAAACCGCGAGAGGTTATTATATTGGTTACCGCGTGATGACGCGTATTTAAAAAGTGATAACACTTCTTAGCTGACGTCTCTTACGTCATTACTTTTTCCAGGGTCTTGCTAAATATGCTTCATTTTCCCTTACGCTTTCACTGCGACAGCAAGCACCATTTTTTGCGCGAAAACGGGTACAAATTTTGTTCAAAATTTAAAATCCGCTGATATAATGTGATCCACATCACACTAAAGCGCCACCGCAGGGGTCCACCCTGACACGCCTTTGCGCCGCGCGTGATACCCGGATCGCTGTTGTCAGGCTTTGTTTTTGCAGGATTTTTCGCACATGGCTACCTTAACCACCAGTTTTCTGATTATGCGTTGGGAACTGTTGAGCGCAGTAATGATGTTTATCGCCAGCACTTTTAAGATTAAATGTCGTCAGACCAGCCATCCGGTGATGGCCTTTCTGTTCAGCGGCATTGGGCTGGGCATGTCTTGTTGGTTCGTAACCGGTCTGCTGGGCATCAGCCTGAGCATGGAGAACCTGCACAGCTTTATGGCGGTAACGCGCGACGTATTTGTCGAAGTGATCAGCCAGGCACCGCCGGACTGGCCAATGCCGTAACGCTTAAACAGCAGACAAAAAAAATGCGAGCCACAGGCTCGCATTTTTTATGGACAACCACTCAGATTTTCTTGAGCATCGCCGGAATTTTTACTTCGTTGACGGCGTCAATCTTTCCCACCAGTCCTGCCCTGTCCTGAATCCACATGTCGCCCATCATCTGGTTCAGACCGCGATCCAGACCGGTTACCAGGCCTGCGCCAGGGGTAAAGGTCAGCTCACCAAAATAGATGCGATCTTCCTGCACATACCAGTCTACACGGACGTAATCGAATTCTGTCGCCAGTTTCTTACTCAGATCCAGCGCGTGATTAAGAGAGTTCAGCTGTGGTGTGATATCCAAACCGGTATCACGAATCTTATGGTACGCATCTTGTAAGTTATTTACGTAAAAGTTCATCGACATCGCTGGATTAGAGCGGTTGTAGATCACCTGCAGCACATACTCAAAGCTGCCGTCACGCTTATTAAACATATGGAACTTGTAATCGATCGGGGCCGATTTACCGTCGCCAATATATTGCTCAACCAGAATGCGTGGTTTGATATAACGATAATGGATTTCGCGCGCTTCGCCCGAGAAGTCCGTTTTCAGCCACTCATGGCAGCTCTGGATAATCTGCTGTTTCTTCAGGCTGTCTGGCTCCTGCAGCAGAATTTCCACCATGTTAGAGCCATGGTTTGGCTTGATCACCGTTTTGTCCCATGACGCGAGCGTCAGCAGCGTCGTAGGATCGCTGGTTTCATGCAGCAGCGGAATCAGGTACTCATCGCCAATCGCTTCTGCGATGTACTCACGCACCAGATATTTATCTGACAGCCTGCTGTAGCACTGATGGTCGCCGTGGACGAATTTACGGTACAGCACCTTCTCATTGAATACCTTTGGCTGACGGATGTTCGGCAGCTTGCGGAATTTATGAAAATAGTAAAGACGGTCCTGGTATGACCAAGGCATTTTCTTAATGAAATACAGAACGCTTCTTCTGAGTTCATCTTTAAAGCTCATAACTGACCTCATTTGTAGGTTTTGTAGTTAAGTGAGGAAACCTGAATTTTTTGAATGACGCCGTTTTTAAAGAAGTAATTCATTACGGTTAGAGACAAAAATTCTGAGATTAATACGCTCCACGCTGCGCCCATGATGCCGTGCTGTTGAATCAACCAGTACGACAGCGGCACGCTGAAGATCATCAGGCAGACGACTTTTCTCAGGAGATAATTGAACCCGCCTTCCTTGACCATATATCGGTAAGCGACTGTTCCCATTGCTGAAAAACAGGTGGCTATCGATAACACCGTAACAAGGCTTCCTGACTGTGTGTATTCATGACCATATAAAGCAATGATGACCTTTTCGCCGAACAGCCCAATGACGAGAAGCATCAAAAGTGACACACCCATAACATAACCATTCAGCCTCGCCGTCAGCTTTATGGCCACTTCAGCACGCTCCCTGAAAATTTCAGTGAAGCATGAAGTGATGATGGCCGCCGGGATAAAAATCCACGACGCCGAAATGGTATTGGCCGCGGCGAACAGCCCGAGGTCACGCGCTGAACCGACGCCTACCAAAAACATCTGCGCCATTTTCACCTGAATCGAGATGAAGACGCTGGAGATGGCCAGCGGCAGTCCGGCATACATCAGGTAGCGCAAATAGGTGCCGCTGCGCTTCTTCGGCGGCGCCACATCCTGAAACTGGCGATAAAACGCAAATCGCTTAATCAGGTAAGGCACCAGCGTCACTGCCACCACCGAAAGACTCAGCAGCAGCGGACTCAATTTGAACCAGGCAATCGCGAAGCTGATGGAGAAGCTCAGCAGCATGCCAACTGAGTTGGCCACGGTGTTCAGCCGCGATGCCAGCCTGGCGTTGTTGAATACGCTAAAGGTGTCCTGCGTAACAAACATCGCCGACAAAAACGACGCGATGGCGAACACCAAAAAGTTCTCTGGCATCGTGTACCAGACGTAGATCAGCACCGGCAGCGAAAGCAGCAGCAACAGCGTCATGCGCATCTTGCGTGCCACGTTCATCAGCCTTACACCCTTGCCTGTGTTCTGGCTGATGTGCTTAAACAGGATGGTTTCACTGCCGAACATGGCGATGGTTTGCACCACCGAAAACAGTGAGGCTGCAAACGCCATCTGGCCAAAAATGGAAGGGCCGAACGATTTTGCTACGTATGATGTGACGAAGATGACACCAAACACGGAGACAATCTTTTCTGACATCATCCAGGCGGCGTTAGACATAACACTGAATTTCATTGACGCATCCTTTGTGTTTCCACTTCATACAACTCGGCAATACATCCATGTCCAAAAATGACCTAACCTGAACAGCTCGGGCGAAATAAATATTCGCTCCAGAACCGGGTGGTCCGAAATTAGATATAATCTGTATTTTTATAGTTAGTTTAATTCCAGGATAAATCTTACTAATATTTATTTATCCGAGTATGTAAACGATTTCAGAGAGTTAGCTTTTTCGATATCAACCTGGCACAGTTTGAGCCAACCGCAAGGATGAGTCACTAAATTTCTGTCTGGCTGCAGAAGATTTTCCGTTTTGGTTGAGACGAATTTATATCAAAATTCAGTTTTGAGAAAGGCGTCTAAAGTCGTGCCGAATAAAATAAGATAAATCCCATGATGATATTTATTCTAAATATTTTAATTTAGCCACTGCAATTCAAATCGCGAACTTAACATACGGTATTAATATCATCCCGGATCAGGACCAGGGATTAATGCAGTATTTCTCATCCATTAATTGATTAGAAAGGTAAGAGCGTTTATGAGAAAGTCACGATATAGCGAAGAGCAAATCACCAGCGCTATTAAAGCTTCTGAATGCGGCGTCAAAGTTAAAGAAATTTGTAATGAACTGGGGATCTCTGAAGCAACCTTTTACAGCTGGAAGAAAAAATTCTCCGGCCTTTCCTCTGAAGAGGGAAGAAAAATCAAGGAGTTAGAAGAAAAGCTACAAAACCTTACCCGCGAAGTGGCGGTACTGAACTCTGATAAAGAGATGCTTCAAAGCGTATTGAAGAACTTTTTCTCCACCAACGACAAGCGTCAGGCGGTGAATTATCTTCAGGATACGTTTGATATCGGCACGCGCCGCAGCTGTCGTTTACTCGATATTAGCCGCAGCGTTTACCATTATCCATCAAGCAGTGACACCCAATAATACTGGGATTTCTTGCGACTGGTTTGAGAATTGTTCTTATTTGCTATCTTATGGAAATCTAATCAGAACGCTCAAGGCATGAAAAATAGCATAATGATTTCTGATAATTAATTTGTCACTTTTAGCCTTTGTTTAATTTATGCAATGCTAGCACCAGATAAATCCTTTTATTTTAAGTCACTTAGTGAAACCCCAATCTCATTGCTATGAGATTGGTTCCCTTTCCTTAATGAAGACTCTCTCATTGAAGCGGCGTTCAGCCGCTCAATTCCTGTTAAGTTTGTGTAAACGCAGCCGCAAAGTTGAATTCTAAAAAACTGCATTTTATACTGGACCTGAAAACCTTTCCGTTCAAAAGAAGACATGGAATCCCTCTGCGACAGGGCTTCAATTGTAAAGGCCTTTACATTTCTCGCACGCTGTTTACCATTTCTTATCTCTGCCCGCGTCTATTGATCACTATATAACCAATTAAGCCAATAAAGCATTCACAAAGTTAACCTGTCAACGCGAGTAGAATGCAGCGTTAATTGCCTGCTTTCTCCATTCAACACACCTTTAAGTGGCACCATAGCAGGCTTTCTCAGGGCCAGAATGAGCTCAACCCATGCTGAAGCGCAGCTAAATCCAGCGGCAAACGGCGTTTTGCACGGCGGTTTGTGCTGGTTTTATGCACGCCGCTTCAACCTGGAGGTGTGACCCAGGGCGATTATTGTTAATAAAGTGATAACTGGCGCGGCAAAGAGACAGAAAACAGGCTATGAAACAGGCATCACACCACCACCTGCGGGTGGAAACGCTCTCACTCGCTGCGCTTATTTACCGTTTCGTCAGACAAAAAAGGCAAAAGCGGGATGCTTTTGCCTTGTATAACAGCTTGTTAATGTAGCGATAATCCTAAATTAGCCCTGACTACCCTGCATAATAAATATTATTTCCTCAGCAATATATTCATGGCCTAATTATTTATCGCGCCAATTTTTGGCTGCGGTTTTATCCGCATCGCCACGATCACGCCCGTGAGCAGACAGCCAATACCACATAAGGTCAGCAAAGGGGGCCAGCTTTGACGCAGCATAAAGCTGTAGGCCAGTCCGGCGAGAATCTCGAAAACGATTAGCGGGCCAACAATAACTGTGGGCAACCTCTGGCAGGCCTCATTCCAGCAGCGGGTGCCCAGCCACGAACAGAGCAGGCCAATCACCAGCATCAGGGAAAGGAAAACTTCAGGCCGCGGGCCAAAAGGCAGGACGAAGTCAGGCTGCTGGCTACCCAACATAATAGTAACCAACAGCCAGGCGATCAGCGCTAAGGGCAGCGTGACCACGCCTTGTGCCGTCGCCCAGGTGGCGGGCTTTTTATCGGGGTTGGCGCGCAGCCAGCGGGCATTGCGCAGCGGATACCACGTCCAGCATGCCACTGCGACCATCGCCAGCGCGATGCCGGTGCAGTATCGCCAGCCGTCAAAGCTCGGTGCATTGCGCAGCTCAGCGGCGTTAACGCAGACCAGACCGGCGGCAATTAACAGCAGCGCCGGTGCCAGACTGCGCCAGGCGAGCCTGCCCTCTTCGCGGCCATAAAGCAGATTAGCGCTGACGGAAATGACCACCGGCAGCGTGCCGATAATCATGGTGGAGACCGGCGCACCGGTGCGCTGTATGGCAGACGCCAGGCACCAGTAATAAAGCAGATTGCCGATCAGCGTCAGTCGCGTGGCTTCTGCCCAGTCCGCTTTACTCAGCTGGCGTAGACGCCGCCGATCAAACCATGCCAGCGGCAGGGCAATTAAACCAAAGGCAACGTAGCGGCCAGCCGACTGCAACGCGCCCGGATAATCGGGCACGATTTCCGGCCCAACAAAAATCAACCCCCACATCAAGCCTGCGGCAAGGGCAAAAAGTACGCCAGCGAACATAGTGATCTCGTGTGTTTATGCAAAAAGAAAGTCTGTCAGGCAGGCGCGGGAAAATATTGTAGGAGATTGCGCTTTTAGCGCAGCAGCAGCATCTGCTTTTGATAACGCACCGGCGTGATGCCATAGCGGTGAGCGAAACAGCGTGTCAGATGCGCCTGATCGCTCAAGCCCACCTCCAGCGCCACCTGAGCGGCCGCATGGCCGCCCGCCAGCCGCAGCTTCGCTTCGTACAACCGAAAAGCCATCAGCATTTGATGCGGCGTTACGTGATAATGCTGGCGAAAGGCGCGCTGAAAGTGCCACGGCGACAGCGCTACCAGCTGGGCGAGCTGCTCAAGCGTGACGTTTTCGGCATAGTGCTCGCGCAGATAGTCGCGCACGATATCGAAACGATGACCCGCCTCCCGCCGTAACGGATTGCCGATACGCGCCTGAGGGCGCAGCGCGTCAATCAGCTGCAGCAGCGTGCCCTGCCCGGCCAGCGTCGATTCGCTGTGCCACATCTGCGACACCAGCTGCGCGACCTGCTGAGCCAGCCGGATGTCATGATACATGACCTCACTGAACCACCAGCCAGATTCACCGGTTAGCTGCTCCAGCATGGCCGGTTGCAGATAGATCATGCGATAACGCCAGCCCTGATCGCAGGCGGATTCGCCGGTATGCAGTTCGTCCGGGTTCATCATGATCAGGGAATCTGCCGGTGCCAGATAGCTGGTGCCGCGATAGCGAAAGCGCTGTACGCCTGCATCAATAGTGCCGATGCCGAACGCCTCATGCGTATGGGGCTCAAAGGCGTAGCGCGAGATATGCGCGTGATAAAGCTCAACGCCGGACAGTCCCGCCAGCTGACGAAACTGCGCCCGATCTTTTTCACAGGGAAACTGCGCTGGCACCACATTCATGATCCGCTCCGGAAAACCTTACTGCGGCAAGTGTGCATCAGGAATAGATTGCCGTCCACGTCCCGCCAGGCGACACTCATTTTCTTTCTTCTATAAGCAGAGGCAGCAATGGAAACATCGGTGTTGGTAGTGATCGATATGCAACGGGGCGTCTTTGCCCAGCCGCGCTTTGATCAGGCGGGTCGCGTTGAGCGCATCAACCAACTTATCGCTGCAGCGCACCAGACAATTTTCATTCAGCACGTTGAAGGCGAGATGCAGCCCGACAGCGAGGCCTGGCAACTGCTGCCGGAGATCGAACAACCGGCCAACGCGCTCTACATTAACAAAACCGCCTGCGACAGTTTTTGGCACACCACGCTGGAAGCGCAACTGGTTGCCGGCGCGCATCGTGGCTTTGTGATTTGCGGCTGCGCGACCGACTACTGCGTGGACTGCACGGTGAAAACCGCGGCCACCAAAGGCTTTCGCGTCACGGTTGCTGCTGATGCGCACACCACCGCCGATCGCACCTTTGCCAGCGCCGAACAGCTCATCGGCCAGCACAATGAAGTGTGGGCATCGCTGTCGCTGCCGGGCAACGCTATCCAGGTCGTGGAAAGCGCGGCTATTTTGCAGCAGTGGCGCAGCTGAACCCTGGCGTCATGGCATAAAAAAAGGCGCCCGATCCGGCGCCTTTTTGTTGTGCGGCCTGAGAGGCCGCGTCCACATCAGTAAACGTCAGTGTTAATGCTTGGCAGCGCGCTCACGACGCGCAGGCAGAGCCCTTCATAAGGCTCCAGGTTAAACACGAATTCGCCGTTCTCCTGCAGATCGCCTTCCAGCGTTTCATGCAGCATATCGACCACCGCTCCCGGCGCCACGTTCTCCAGCACCATCGTCTCCTGAATCGCTACCGCACTGAAATTCAGCGCGGTGATCTGAATGCCGCGGCCAGCCGGCAGTTCATGCACCATCACCAACAGTCCCGGCGCCTGCACGTCAGGAATCGCCAGCTGCTTACTGGCGGCAATGCCATAATCCTGACGGATCCGCAGGATCTGCTTCAGCTTGTTGGCAAACGAATCGGGATCGTTGAGTTGATGGCTCAGGCTGCCGTACAGCGCGGTCGCTTTTGGCAATCCATCTTTTGAGAACGCCGCCTCGGGATCGACATCCGCCAGATCGTAGGCACCACGCTGGATCCAGCGCGTATCACCATCGGCCATACGATCGCTGACCTGATCCGGATTCAGCGGCAGCGCGCCAACCAGATCCCAACCGGACAGAGCGAACACGCCAGGCTGCAGCGCGTTGTACATCGCCAGCAGCAGATGAAGCTGTTTGATGCGTTCGATGTCGTCGCTGTTGATGGTGCTGAGATCGCGGATGCCGAGCGCCGCCGCTGCCACGCTGGCGCTGGTACAGGCGATGCCGTTGGTCACAAAGCGCATGTTGTAAGGCGCATGGGCACCGCACAATTTTTCATACATGGTTTCACGAATGTGCTCACGCAGGATCGCGCCAGGCAGCATCTGACCGTTAAAGGAGAAGTTATCTTCGGCGTGCAGCGTCCAGAAGTGCACCAGCTCGGTGGTCAGCTCATCGTGGTTTTGCAGGGCGTGAATCAGCGAGGCGGGATCGATGCCATATTCATGCACCTTGCGCAGCATCATGCGTAGAAATTCGGTGTCGCCAGTCATCAGCGCATGCTGATAAGCAGGACGCGTGATGAAGTCATACGACAGATCCGAACCGCCTTTCGACATCATGGCAATGTCGTCGATGGCCAGGTTGAGTTCCTGGAAGCTGAAGCCGCCCGCCTTGCGGATCATGCCGCCAAGCAGCTGATTGCCGGTTACCGACAGCGGATGGCTTTCTGACCAGGCCTTGCCGCTCTGACGACGTTCGACGCCAAGGAAGCCGTTGGCATCCAGACGCAGCCCGCGCGCGCCCATCACATCGAGACAATGCAGCGCATCGCCAATGATCAGCTGTTGGGCAGCAAAGCTCGGGTCGAGCCAGTTGAGCGACGGCTGCCCCTCTTTGAAGTAGTGCAGATACACCCAGCGACGCACTTTACCGTCAACGCCGGTAATCGGCAGCGTGGCGCTCCAGTCGGTCTCTTTAATGCCTGGCTCAAAGAAGATCACGCGCTGCAGCTGGCCGACGATGTAGCCTTTTTCGCGCAGCAAATCCACGGTATCCGGCATCAGGTTTACCGCATCGCGCCCTTCCGGCACCTGCGGCAGATGCGCCCAGTCCTCTTCTTTGATTTCAACCATATGATACAGGCCGGGATAATCGCCGTAGGCCAGTTCCGCCAGCCGGAAATCCGCACCTTTACCGGTATGCGAAGGAATGACGTCATCAATGACGATGGCATTGTGTACCGATGCCTGACGGCTGATAGCGACATACTCTTCAAGCGTGCCGAAACGTGAATCGATCTCCAGCGAAATACGGTCAAAGTTGCCATCGATTGACGGCGTGGCGTCGTAGCCGCTGAGTCCGCCGCCCATCTTGGTCGGCCCGGTGTGGATCGCCTGAATGCCGATGCTGGCAAACTGCTGCCACAACTCCGGGCTACTCAGGGTTTTCAGTACGGAGTCCTCGCCAGCGGTGATGATTGACCCCGGATAGGCGGCGAACCACACCGATGCGGTGGCAGACGCGCCGCGCGGCCTCGCTTCCGCATAGGGATTCATCCACATGCGAGCCTGGCCGCTATAAAGGCGGGTGCGTTGACGGATCTTTTCCAGCATAGAGTTTTCAAGCAGCCACTGGACATACTCGGCTTTCGGTACGGTCATAATTATCCTCACGTCAGGACTCTCTGCGGAGCCATTAAGAACTTATACCGCGCTGGGGGGCTGAGGTGGGTCGGCCTTTCAGGCCATCCTCGACATGAAGAGCCCGGCTTTATCTGCGTTAGCCCAGGCAGCCAGTAAACGCCTCACCGTTCAGGGTCAGGCAGGCAGCACACAATCAGGAACGTATAGCATAGTGAATCGGCATAAATGATCCACTCTGCGCGGGCAGAGAAAGGCAATAAAAAAGCCTTGCAGAGCAAGGCTTAGGAAAAATCAGAATATCGGCAATCGAAATCTTAGAACGGGATGTCGTCGTCGAAATCGATAGGCGGTTCGTTGTTGTTAGCCGGTGCGCTGTTCTGCTGCTGCGGACGAGACTGCGCGCCGCCGCTGAACTGGTTATTTGCGCCCTGCTGCTGTTGCTGCTGCGGTTGCTGTGGCTGGCCCCAACCGTTGTTGTTGCCCTGACCGCCGCCTGCCGGTGCGCCTGCACCCGCTGCGCCGCCGCTCTGACGGCCGCCAAGCATCTGCATGGTGCCGCCCACGTTTACGACCACTTCGGTGGTGTATTTTTCCTGGCCGCTTTGGTCAGTCCACTTACGCGTCTGCAGTGCGCCTTCGATATAAACCTGGGAACCTTTACGCAGGTATTCGCCCGCGACTTCCGCCAGCTTGCCGAACAGCACAACGCGGTGCCACTCGGTTTTCTCTTTGGTTTCGCCAGTTTGCTTGTCACGCCAGCTCTCAGACGTGGCCAGAGTAATGTTGGCAACGGCGCCACCATTGGGCATGTAGCGAACTTCCGGGTCCTGACCCAGATTCCCTACCAGAATTACTTTATTTACGCCTCTGCTGGCCATGTTGAACTCTCCAAATGTGTATTGACGTACATTTTAATCGATCAATTCTAACACGCCACCGGGATGGCGCATACTCAGGATCACGCTTCCAATTTTCCTCCAGTCGTTACCCAGTTGCAACAGAATACTGGATATCCATTCAGGTTTTTTTATGCCATAATAATACGTTTCGTTCTGGCCATGCCGGGGAGTCAGGCATGGTGACGTCTGTTAATCCGGGAAATGTGAATGGATAAGATTGAAGTCCGTGGGGCGCGTACCCACAATTTGAAAAACATCAACCTGACCATCCCGCGCGACAAGCTGATTGTCGTCACCGGCCTGTCAGGTTCAGGCAAGTCCTCGCTGGCGTTTGATACGCTTTATGCCGAGGGCCAACGCCGTTATGTAGAATCCCTCTCTGCTTATGCCCGTCAGTTCCTGTCGCTGATGGAGAAGCCCGATGTCGATCACATCGAAGGCTTGTCGCCTGCTATTTCCATTGAGCAGAAGTCCACTTCACATAACCCACGATCAACCGTCGGCACCATTACCGAGATTCACGACTACCTGCGCCTGCTGTTTGCACGCGTTGGCGAGCCGCGCTGTCCCGATCACGATGTCACGCTGGCCGCGCAAACCGTCAGTCAGATGGTGGACAACGTGCTGGCACTGCCGGAAGGCAGCCGCCTGATGCTGCTGGCACCGGTGGTGAAAGATCGTAAAGGCGAGCACAGCAAAACGCTGGAGAATCTGGCGGCGCAGGGTTACATCCGTGCGCGCATCGATGGCGAAGTGTGCGATCTCTCCGATCCGCCGAAGCTGGAACTGCAGAAGAAGCACACCATCGAAGTGGTTATCGATCGCTTTAAAGTACGCGACGATCTTTCCACTCGCCTGGCTGAATCCTTTGAGACCGCGCTGGAGATGTCCGGCGGCACAGCGATCGTCGCGGACATGGACGACAGCAGTGTTGAAGAGCTGCTGTTCTCGGCCAACTTTGCCTGCCCGATTTGTGGTTACAGCATGAGTGAGCTGGAGCCGCGCCTGTTTTCGTTTAACAACCCGGCGGGCGCCTGCCCTACCTGCGACGGCCTCGGCGTACAGCAATATTTCGATCCCGATCGCGTGGTGCAAAACCCGGAATTGTCACTGGCCGGCGGCGCGATTCGCGGCTGGGATCGCCGTAATTTCTACTATTTCCAGATGCTGCGTTCCCTTGCTGAGCACCTGCAGTTTGATGTGGAAGAGCCGTTCAACACGCTGAGCGAAAAAGCGCAGCAGGTGGTGTTATACGGTTCCGGCAAAGAGAACATCGAATTTAAGTACATCAACGATCGCGGCGATACCTCGGTGCGTCGTCATCCGTTTGAAGGCGTGCTGCATAACATGGAGCGCCGCTATAAAGAAACCGAATCTTCGGCGGTGCGCGAAGATCTGGCGAAGTTCATCAGCAACCGCGCCTGCGCCACCTGCGAAGGCACGCGTCTGCGTCGCGAAGCGCGTCACGTGTACGTTGAAAACACCACGCTGCCGACCATCTCTGACATGAGCATTGGTCATGCGATGGAGTTTTTTCAGAACATGAAGCTCAGCGGTCAGCGGGCACAAATCGCCGAGAAGGTGCTGAAAGAGATTGGCGATCGCCTGCGCTTCCTGGTGAACGTCGGCCTTAACTACCTGTCGATGTCCCGTTCCGCTGAAACGCTCTCCGGCGGTGAAGCGCAGCGTATTCGTCTGGCCAGCCAGATTGGCGCCGGTTTAGTTGGCGTTATGTACGTGCTGGATGAGCCATCAATTGGCCTGCATCAGCGCGATAACGAACGCTTGCTGGAGACGCTGATTCATCTGCGTAACCTCGGCAACACGGTGATCGTGGTTGAGCATGATGAAGATGCGATTCGTGCTGCGGACCATGTGATCGATATCGGTCCCGGCGCGGGCGTACATGGTGGTCAGGTGGTGGCTGAAGGCACCGTCGATGACATCATGGCGCAGGAAGCGTCGTTGACCGGCCAGTATCTCAGCGGCAAACGCGGTATCCGCGTGCCAGAGCAGCGCGTGCAGGGCGATCCGTCCAAGGTGCTGAAAATCACCGGCGCACGCGGCAACAACCTGAAAGATGTCACGCTGACGCTGCCGGTTGGGCTGTTTACCTGCGTCACCGGCGTATCGGGATCCGGCAAATCTACACTGATCAACGATACTCTGTTCCCGATCGCTCAGCGCGTGCTCAACGGTGCCACCATCGCCGAGCCAGCGCCTTACCGTGAAGTCAGCGGTATGGATCATTTTGATAAGGTGATCGACATCGATCAAAGCCCGATTGGACGCACGCCGCGATCCAACCCGGCCACCTACACCGGCATCTTTACGCCAGTGCGCGAACTGTTCGCCGGCGTGCCGGAAGCGCGTTCACGCGGCTACAATCCGGGCCGCTTCAGCTTCAACGTGCGCGGCGGACGCTGCGAAGCCTGTCAGGGCGACGGCGTGATCAAAGTTGAGATGCACTTCCTGCCGGATATCTATGTGCCGTGCGACCAGTGTAAAGGTAAGCGTTATAACCGTGAAACGCTGGAAGTGAAGTACAAAGGTAAAAGCATTCATGAAGTGCTGGAGATGACCATTGAAGAGGCGCGCGAGTTCTTTGACGCGGTGCCGGCGCTGGCACGTAAGCTGCAAACGCTGATCGATGTGGGCCTCTCTTATATTCGTCTTGGTCAGTCAGCCACTACGTTGTCAGGCGGTGAAGCCCAGCGCGTGAAACTGGCGCGTGAGCTGTCGAAACGCGGCACCGGCCAGACGCTCTATATTCTGGATGAGCCGACCACCGGCCTGCACTTTGCCGATATCCAGCAGCTGCTGGAAGTGCTGCATCAGCTGCGCGACCAGGGCAATACCATCGTGGTGATTGAGCACAATCTCGACGTGATCAAAACCGCTGACTGGATTGTCGATCTCGGCCCGGAAGGCGGCAGCGGCGGCGGCGAGATTCTGGTTTCTGGTACACCGGAAACGGTGGCGGAATGCGAGAAATCACACACTGCTCGCTTCCTGAAACCTCTGTTAACACAATAAATCTTACGGGCCGGCACAAGCTGGCCCGCTTCTCTTCTCTGCCCGTTTCAACGTCATCCTGCAGAATCAGGCAAGATTCAGAGACATTCAGGCATAGGCATACTGCCAATCACTCACTACTCTTAACCTACCTCTTTCGCGCAGCCTCTTACCGCGCGAAATATTGAGACGATGATGACGTCGTCCCCTTTATTTTTCACATCATTCACGACACGTCGGGAGACACCATGAATATTACGCATGCGTATGCCGCACAGGATGCCAAATCCAAACTAGCGCCTTTTGAATATAAGCCGCGTGAACTGCGCCCTCATGATGTACAGATTGAAGTGTTGTTCTGTGGCGTCTGTCACTCCGATTTACACCAGGCGCGCAACGAGTGGAAAAACACCATTTTCCCTGTGGTGCCAGGTCATGAAATTGTTGGCCGCGTCACGGCGGTGGGTAATCAAACCCATAAATATCAGGTCGGCGATCTGGTCGGCGTTGGCTGTCTGGTCGATTCCTGCCGTAGCTGTCCGAGCTGTCAGGAAGGCCTGGAGCAGTACTGCGAAAACGGCTTTGTTGGCACCTATAACGGCCAGGATCGCGAAACCGGCGATATCACCTACGGCGGTTACTCCACCAGCATCACCGTGACCGAAGACTTTGTGCTGAAAGTGCCGGAGAACCTGGATCTGGCTGGCGTGGCACCGCTGCTGTGCGCGGGCATCACCACCTATTCACCGCTGCGCCACTGGAACGTAGGCCCTGGCCAGAAAGTCGGCATCGTGGGTCTCGGCGGCCTCGGCCACATGGGCGTGAAAATCGCACACGCGATGGGCGCGAAAGTGGTGCTGTTCACCACCTCGCCGTCAAAAGTAGAAGACGGCAAACGCCTGGGCGCAGATGAAGTGGTTATCTCTAAAGATGCCGATCAGATGGCGCAGCACACCAACAGCTTCGATTTCATTCTGAATACCGTGGCAGCGCAGCACGATCTGAACCCGTTCATTAACCTGCTCAAGCGCGACGGCACCATGACGCTGGTCGGCGTACCAGAGCATGACCATCCGGCTCCGCAGGTGGTTAACATGATCTTTAAACGCCGCAGCATCGCCGGTTCTCTGATCGGTGGCATCGCTGAAACGCAGGAGATGCTCGACTTCTGTGGCAAGCACAACATCATTTCTGATATCGAAATGATCAATATGAATCAGATCAATGAAGCTTATGAGCGCATGCTGAAAAGCGACGTGAAATATCGCTTCGTGATCGATATCGATTCACTGCGTAAAGAAGCTAACGCGTAAATCGTGACGGCAAGATGATCCAGCGGCCTGAACCTTCAGGCCGCTTTTTTTTGCCCGCGAACAGACGAATTCAGTGGCCTTTGTTTGCCAGCGCCTGCTGCAATGACGCATCCACCAGATAATAAATCTGTGAATCTTTTAGCGTGCCATCAAGAAACAGCGTGCTCCAGTGTGATTTATTAAGCTGCTGGCTGGGAAAAACATCTTCATGCTCTTCGCGCAGCAGGTCAGCCAGCGCAGGCGTCGATTTCAGCGACACTGCCGGGCGATCGTTAACCTGATGAAACATCGCGAACAGCACGCCATCCGCCTGCACCTGCGTGGCCTGCAGCGCCTCATGCTCTTGTTGCTCCGCGCCTGGCTTCGCCATGCAGTAGGAAAGCAGCTCCGATGTGGTCATTGTTATTCTCCTTGCAGCGTGGCGACGATGCGTCGCGATCCGCCATGATTGCGATGTTCGCCCAGCCAGATGCCCTGCCAGGTGCCCAAAAGCAGTTTGCCTTTGCTGACCGGCAGCGTCAGTGAAACGCCGAGTGAAGAAGATTTAATGTGGGCAGGCATATCGTCTGCGCCTTCATAGTCATGCTCATAATCTGCGTTTTCCGGTACCTGACGCAGAAAATGGTTTTCCATATCACTGCGCACGGTGGGATCGCAGTTTTCATTCAGCGTCAGGGAAGCGGAGGTGTGCAGCAGCAGCAGATGCAACAGGCCTGTTTTTACCTCGCCTAACGGCAGCTTGCCGACGATCTCATCGGTCACCAGGTGAAAACCGCGCGTTTTGGCACCGAGGGAGAGAGTTTGCTGATACCACATAAAAAAGCTCCTTAACGAAATGGTCCCGTTAAGTGTGCAGCAAATGGCTGAAAGGTAAACCTGTGGCGCGCACAAAGCGAAAAAAAACGGCGGGACGAAGGCCGCCGTAAACTCTCCTACCGCCTGGGAATCTTGCTCAGGCGCGCAGGAGATAAAAACTGTCGTGCACCATTACTCGGCCAGCTTATCGGCCAGTGCCTTCACCTTTTGTACGTCATCCCCGGTCACGGCCGCCAGGCGCTCGCCGTAGTTTTTGTCCGCTTTGTAGAAGTAAGCGAGCATCATTTCACGGCTTGCGGCATCGGCACGGCTCAGCGCGCCGCCCAGTGACTGAATTAAGTCACGCTGCGCTTTGGCATCGAATGAACGGAACAGCTCCCCCGCCTGCTTAAAGTTTTGCGTTTTGGCGATTCCCTGCTGTTGGGTCTCACCGCTCAGCGGGCTGTGGCTGTAGCGGGCGCTGGCCACTTCCTCGCGCGGATAAAGACGGCTTGGCTGGTAATTCACGCCCTGATTGTCCTCGATACGGCTGTTCATGGCGCCATCCTGATTACCGTTGCTGACGGCATTGCGCGGACGGTTAACCGGCAGGCTCGTGCCGTTAGCACCCAGGCGATACATCTGCGTATCGGCATAGGAGAACAGGCGGCCCTGCAACAGACGATCTTCTGAAGGCTCAATGCCCGGCACCAGATTAGAAGGCGCCATGGCGACCTGCTCGGTTTCATTAAAGAACTGCGTCACGTTGCGGTTGAGTACCATCTGGCCAACACGCGTTTCCGCAATGCCCGGCCAAATTTTGGTGGCATCCAGCGGGTTATAGTCGAGCGCGGCAATATCCGCAGGTTTGAGGATTTGCACATAGAGATCCCACTTCGGGAACTCGCCCCTGGCGATGGCGCTGACCAGATCTTCGGTCATATGGCTATAGCGGGTACTTTGAATCGCCGCGGCCTGCTGGGGATCGAGGTTCTGCTCGCCCTGCAATGATTTCCAGTGAAATTTTACGTAATGCACCTCGTTCTGTGCATTGATAAATTTATAGGCGTGAACGCTGTTGCCATCCATCTGACGATAGCTGGCGGGCGTGCCCATGTTGGAAAACAGCATGGTCAGCGCATGCGTTGCTTCCGGTACATGCGAGAAGAAATCAAAGGTACGCGCATCGTTATCGAGGTTGGTACGCGGATCGGGTTTGAACGCGTGCACCATATCCGGGAATTTAATCGCATCACGAATAAAGAACACCGGCAGATTATTGCCGACCAGATCCCAGTTGCCCTGCGAGGTGTAAAACTTGGTAGCGAAGCCGCGCGGATCGCGCAGGGTTTCCGGTGAGTGATTGCCGTGTACCACCGATGAGAAGCGAACAAACACCGGCGTGACGGTGCCAGGCTTGAACACCTCGGCGATGGTCAGATCGGACAGATCTTTATCGGCGGTGAACTCACCGTGAGCACCGGTGCCACGCGCATACACCACGCGTTCCGGAATCCGCTCGCGATCGAAACGCTGGAGCTTTTGCAGCAGTTGCAAATCCTGCAGCAACACCGCGCCGTCAGTTCCAGCGGTTTGTGAGTGTTGATTGTCACCTACCGGTGCGCCGTTATCGCGGGTTAGCACGGTGGCGTGCGCGGTCAGCGTACTGGTCAGCAGACCGGCAAGACAAAGAGTACGGGTAACTTTTTGAAAAGAGAAACGAAAAGCAGCGTTATTGTTCATTATAATCTTTCTTCAGATAGGTTCAGTGCAGCCATGTCAGTGATACATGGCGGAAGATGATGCGCTGCTGATCCTATGAGAAAGCGATAGAACTTAATTCAAGACTGGTCTCGAAGCGGGGCATGATGGCAGGACAGGCGCCCTGCCATCACCGAAGGTTACATCACGGCAGCAAAGGCTTTGGCGACCTGATGTACGTTTTTACTGTTGAGGCCTGCCACGCACATGCGGCCGCTGGCGATCAGGTAAACGCCAAACTCCTCGCGCAGGCGATCAACCTGCTGCGCGCTCAGTCCGGTGTAGCTGAACATGCCGCGTTGGCGCAGCAGATAGCCAAAGTCTTTGCCCGGCAGCGCGGTGTTGAGCACCGAGACCAGCGTCTGGCGCATGTCGAGAATACGCAGGCGCATCGCCTCAACTTCTGCCAGCCAGCTCGCCTTCAACGCCGGATCGTTCAGCACACAGGAAACCACCTGGGCGCCAAAATTTGGCGGGCTGGAGTAGTTGCGGCGCACGGTCGCCTTCAGCTGGCCGAGCACGCGGCCCGCCTCTTCGGCGCTCTCGCACACCACCGACAAGCCACCGACGCGCTCGCCGTAAAGTGAGAAAATCTTCGAGAAGGAGTTGCTGACCAGCGCCGGTAAACCGGATGCGGCAATGGCACGCATGGCGTAGGCGTCTTCTTCCATGCCCGCGCCGTAACCCTGATAGGCAATATCCAAAAATGGCACCAGCGACTGTGCTTTCAGCACCTCAATGGTTTCATCCCATTGCGCGTTGGTGAGATCGGCACCGGTTGGGTTATGGCAGCAGGGATGCAGCAGCACAATGCTCTGCGGCGGCAGGGTTTTCAGCGCGGCCAGGAAAGCCTCGAATTTCACACCCTGGGTGCTGCTATCATACCACGGATAGGTATTCACCTCGAAGCCGGCGCCAGAAAAGATCGCCACGTGATTTTCCCAGGTGGGATCGCTGACCCAGACGTTTGACGCCGGAAAGTAACGCTTCAGAAAATCGGCACCGACCTTCAGCGCGCCCGACCCGCCCAGCGTCTGAATCGTGGCCACGCGGCCTTCGGTAATGGCTGCATGATCGGCACCGAACAGCAGCGGCGCGACGGCGTTGCGGTAAGCCGGCAGGCCTTCCATTGGCAGATAAAGTGACGCCACCGCTGGCTGCGCGTTCAGGCGTGCTTCAGCCGCGGCAACCGCCTGCAGCTGAGGAATAATGCCCTGCTCGTCATAATAGAGACCGATGCTCAGGTTTACTTTATCGGCGCGGGGATCCTGTTTGAAGGTTTCCATCAGCGAAAGAATCGGGTCGCCAGCGTAGGCATCGACGTTTTGAAACACGGTGCAGATCTCCTTAATCAGCTAAAAACGGTAACGATATCAGACCGCGTAACGGCCAGGGCGATGGTTCATCGCAATAATCAGGTTGAGGATCAGCGCGCCAGCAATCGACGCCAGCAGCATCGGCCACGAGACCACAAACAGCGATGCCAGCACCACGCAGGTGTCGATGGCCATTTGCAGCTTACCCGCGCGTAAACCGATGCGATCCTGCAGCCACAGCGCCAGAATATTAATTCCGCCGAGGCTCGCTTTGTGGCGGAATAATACTATAAACCCAATCCCCATAATCACGTTACCAAACAGGGTGGCGTAAAAGGGATTCAGCGCAGAAAAATGGATAAACAGCGGATGCAAACGGGTGAAAAGCGACACCATTGCCACCGCGCAAAATGTCTTCAGGGTAAAGGCCTTGCCCATCCGCCGAAACGCCAGCCAGTAAAACGGCAGGTTGATCAGAAAAAAGGCGCTGCCGAACGACAGCGGCGTCACATAACTGATGAGAAACGCAATGCCTGCGGTACTGCCGGTTAAGGCGCCGGCCTGCTTGAGCATCACTACGCCAAAGGAGACCAGCAGCGTGCCAAACAGCAGCGCGAGAAGATCTTCCAGCAGCGTATGCGAGGGTATTTCAGGTTGAGTAATAGTATCCATGAGCCTGTTTTCACTGAGAATTAGCGCGTTTTCGTTGCAAGAATCGCGCCTGAAAACGCCACGAAAAATCGCCGGCGCAATAACTCAATGATTTCACAGGGCTTAAAATTTGAGAGTTGTGCATGCAGCCTGCATTAATCGCTCAAATCACGCATACTTATCGTCACTGATGCATGTTTTTAGCATGTTACCGCCTGCTGATGCACTATTTTATGGCAGCGTGCACCTTATTGGCGCGTGTTAACCGGTGGGCTCATCATTACGCCGTTCTCTTTCAGGCGATCCAGCACCACGGCGGTTTTAATGTGCGCCACGCTGCGATGCCCCGCGACCAGCTGGCTTATCAGCGCGCTCAGTGAGGCGAGATCGGCAACCGCGACCTTCAGCAGATAATCGGCATCGCCGGTGGTTTTCCAGGCATCGACGATGGCCGACTCCTCCTCCACCATACGGTGAAAGCTGGTGACATATTCGGTGGTGTGGTTAATCAGGCGGACTTCAATCAGGCCAATCATGCTCAGCCCAACCGCATCGGGCGCAAGGCGCGCGTGATAACCCAGAATCAGATTGGCCTGTTCGAGGTTGATACGGCGGCGCGAGCACTGCGACGCGGAAAGGCCAACCAGATCGCTCAGTTCCTGGTTGGTCAGGCGGCCATTGGCCTCCAGCAAGGTCAATATTTTCAGGTCGAAATCGTCGATGTGCGTCATGCGTTTCCCTGCTTAATCAGGCCCATAATGCGCACAGATAACCTCAATTGTTCGCGAGCTGTCCAACACTATTTTCCGATGGCCGCGGGCGAACAATCCGTCAGGTTATTCATCATCGTACTGCGGACCGGCGTAGTTATCGAACCGCGACCACTGGCCGTTGAACGTCAGCCGCACGGTGCCGATCGGGCCGTTACGCTGCTTGCCGAGGATGATCTCCGCGATGCCTTTCATGTCGCTGTTTTCGTGATAAACCTCATCGCGATAGATAAACATGATCAGGTCAGCATCCTGCTCGATAGAGCCCGATTCACGCAGATCGGAGTTGACCGGGCGTTTGTCGGCGCGCTGCTCCAGCGAGCGGTTAAGCTGCGACAGCGCCACCACCGGCACCTGAAGCTCTTTCGCCAGCGCCTTGAGCGAGCGCGAAATTTCAGCAATTTCCAGCGTACGGTTGTCGGACAGCGCTGGCACGCGCATCAGCTGCAGGTAGTCGATCATGATCATGCTCAGGCCGCCATGTTCGCGATAGATACGGCGCGCACGTGAGCGTACTTCGGTGGGCGTCAGGCCGGAAGAGTCATCGATATACATGTTCTTCTTCTCGAGCAGAATACCCATGGTACCGGAGATACGCGCCCAGTCTTCATCGTCCAGCTGGCCGGTACGAATGCGCGTCTGATCGACACGCGACAGCGACGCGAGCATACGCATCATAATCTGCTCCCCGGGCATTTCGAGGCTAAAGATCAGCACCGGTTTTTCCTGCAGCATGGCGGCGTTTTCGCACAGGTTCATGGCGAAGGTGGTTTTACCCATCGACGGACGGGCCGCGACGATAATCAGATCTGAACGCTGCAGGCCAGCGGTCTTCTTGTTCAGATCCTGATAGCCGGTGTCGACGCCGGTCACGCCGTCGTGCGGCGTCTGGAACAACGATTCGATGCGCGACACCGTGGCTTCGAGAATCTGCTCGATGTTCTTCGGTCCGTCATCTTTATTGGCGCGACTTTCAGCAATTTTAAACACGTTCGATTCTGCAAAATCGAGCAGATCTTCGCTGCTGCGACCCTGCGGATCGTAACCGGCATCGGCGATTTCATTAGCCACTGAAATCATTTCGCGCACCACTGCGCGTTCGCGCACGATGTCAGCATAAGCACTGATGTTCGCTGCACTTGGCGTGTTTTTTGACAGCTCGGCCAGATAGGCAAAACCGCCGACCATATCCAGCTGACCCTGGGTTTCCAGTGATTCCGACAGGGTAATCAGGTCAATTGGCTTGCCCGCTTCCAGTAGGCGCTGCATCTCACTGAAGATAAGACGATGGGGTCGGCTGAAGAAGTCATCGGCGACCACGCGTTCAGAAACGTTATCCCAGCGTTCGTTATCCAGCATTAACCCGCCCAACACCGACTGTTCAGCTTCCAAAGAATGCGGCGGCAGCTTCAGGCCTTCAACCTGACGGTCGCGGGTTTCGTTAGGTTTGTTGGTGGGTTTGTTTCCTGCCATAGTAAATGCGATACCGATAAATTGAGGGGACGCGCAATTATACCTTTTTGTCGTCTTGCCGTCCTCCCGACATCTCTGACATTACACAGGAGCGAGGCATGGCAAAGCGTATTCAATTCAGCCAGCACGGCGGACCCGACGTGCTGGAATGGGTCGATGTGGAACCTGGCGATCCCACGGATTTTGAGGTGCAGGTTGAGAATAAAGCGATAGGAATCAACTATATCGATACCTACGTACGCAGCGGACTCTACCCTTCCGCCAGCTTGCCCTCCGGCCTGGGCACCGAAGCAGCAGGAAAAGTCGTTAAGGTAGGCGCTGCTGTCAGCCACTTTAAACCGGGCGATCGCGTGGTCTACGCGCAGGCGCCCATCGGCGCTTACAGTGAAATTCACAATGTGCCGCAGGATCGGCTGGCACACCTGCCAGACGCCATCTCATTTGAACAGGGCGCGGCATCATTTCTCAAAGGGCTGACCGTGCACTATCTGCTGCGTCAGACTTATCACGTTGCGCCAGGCGAAGCCTTCCTGTTTCATGCTGCCGCGGGTGGCGTTGGTCTGATCGCGTGCCAGTGGGCGAAGGCGCTGGGCGCGCATTTGATCGGCACCGTAGGCTCGGCAGAAAAAGCGGCGATTGCGCAGCGCGCCGGTGCCTGGGCTACCATCAACTACCGTGAAGAGAACATTGCAGAGCGGCTAAGCGCGCTGACCGACGGCAAAAAGGTCCGCGTAGTGTACGACTCGGTGGGCAAAGATACCTGGGAAGCGTCGCTGGATTGCCTGCAGCCGCGCGGGCTGATGGTGAGCTTTGGCAACGCCTCCGGCCCGGTTACCGGCATCGATCTGGCGCAGCTGAATAAGAAAGGATCGCTGTATGTGACGCGGCCTTCGCTGTTTGGCTATATTACCAATCGCGCAGAACTCGAACTGGCCAGCAACGAACTGTTTTCAATGATTGCCAGCGGTGCCATCAAGATTGATGTGGCGGAGAAGCAGAAGTTTGCCCTACGCGATGCGCAACAGGCGCATATCGCACTGGAAAACCGCACTACCCAGGGTTCAAGCCTGCTGATTCCCTGATCGTCAGAAACAGAGAGGGCTTCCCGAAGGAAGCCCTTGCTTTCTTATTTTCGTTCTCGCTGGGTGTAGGGTCAGCGGCTATGAATTCAGCAGCACGGATAGTGCCAGAACGCCTCGCTAAAAAACACGCCCTGTACACAATCTTTCCCCACTGCCGTTACGCTTTGTGATCTGTGCTGCAAAATTTCTGGCAATTAAAAGCGCATATAGCGACGGCGCACCAGTACTTTGGGTTTTTTCACCGCGCGATATATCCACGCTACCGCGACCGCCAGCAGCAACCACGGCAGCAGCTTGATCACCATCGCAAACAGTCCACCGACCACCATCAACGCCGTTGCCATGATCAAGGCGGCAATTACACCCACCAGCGAGACGCCGGTGAGCATCAGCATCACAAAGAAGCCAAGTACAAACAGAATTTCCATCGTCATCTCCTGAGCGCGTTAGTTACCTTGTCTTAGCTATTACAAGAAACGTGCCAGTTCTTTTCAAATGTAACTTATTGATTTTAAAGTGATGATAAAAATTACGTCGAGGGATTTTAGCGATATTAACCAGGAAATGGTGAGATATTAACTAACAGGCCGCCGCAGCGGCCTGACGATTAAACCGCAGCAGGAATTTTATCCGCCACCAATGTCAGCGCGGCTTCCACCACCTGCACATCCGCGCCGGGTTTGTGCGCGTTTTCACTGAGATGACGGCGCCACTGACGCGCACCGGGAATGCCCTGAAACAGGCCAAGCATATGACGCGTAATATGGCCGAGATAAGTGCCCTGCGACAGCTCTTTCTCAATGTAGGGATACATGCTGCGCACCACGGCAATCAAATCGACCGCTGCCTGTGCCTCGCCGAACAGCTCGCTGTCGACCTGCGCCAGAATGCCTGGGTTTTGATAGGCTTCGCGGCCCATCATCACACCATCCAAATGTTGCAAATGCTGCTTTGCCTCATCCAGCGTTTTCACTCCGCCATTAATGGCAAGGGTCAGCTGCGGGAAATCGCGCTTTAGCTGATAAACACGCGGGTAATCCAGCGGAGGGATTTCGCGGTTCTCTTTGGGGCTCAGACCGGAAAGCCACGCCTTGCGCGCATGAATAATAAAGGTATCGCAACCACCTTTATCCGCCACGCGCTCGATAAATTCGCACAGGAAGGCGTAGCTATCGAGTTCATCAATACCGATGCGGGTTTTCACCGTGACCGGAATCGACACCACATCGCGCATCGCCTTGATGCAGTCAGCAACCAGCTGGGCATCGGCCATCAGGCAGGCACCGAAGCGACCATTCTGCACGCGATCGGAAGGACAGCCGACGTTGAGGTTAATTTCATCGTAACCGCGTGCTTCCGCCAGCGCCGCACACTGCGCCAGCGCAGCCGGATCGCTGCCGCCCAGCTGCAAGGCAACCGGATGTTCCTGCTCGCCGAAAGCCAGGTAATCGCCTTTGCCATGAATAATGGCGCCGGTGGTGACCATTTCGGTATAGAGCAGCGTATTGCGCGTTAACTGGCGATGGAAATAACGGCAGTGGCGATCGGTCCAGTCGAGCATGGGCGCGATAGAAAAACGTTGGCTAGGGAATTTTTCGGTCATGAAAAGCGGCGGGTCCGATTGTTAACATGTGCTGATAATGTGCGCGATCATAACATAAAAAACGGGGCCACCCAACGATGGCCCCGCTCTGTCAGTATCATCACGCTATGCACATCAGAAGGTGAAACCGATCTTCGCCATTGCGCCCCAGGTCTTGTCTTCGCCCGCCGAACCGGCCAGATCGAGATGGACACTATTGTTAAATGGCGACAGGCCAAAACCGCCGGTCACGACATTTTTGTCGTTTGATTTCATATCAGCACGGTAACCGCCACGCAGCTGCAGCCAGTCAAACAGGCGATATTCCGCACCCACGCCAGCATACTGACTGTCACCTTCGGTTTTAAATCCTTTGGTCGGCGTCATATCAACATCAAAAGCGGTGGTCAGACGGTCGGTGTGCCATGACACCCCCCCGGTAACCAGCGGACGGATTTGATAGGTATCTTTAAAGCCGTTGACTTCTTTGGTCTCGATATCGCGTGCAATCAGGTTCTGCGCGCTGAGGCCCAGCGTCCAGTTTTCGCCCACGTCGGTGGCAATACCGGCGTCAACGTTGAAACCGGTGTCGTCTTTACGATACTGATTGTTGGTCACGTCATCTTTATCGTAGGTATAAACCGCGGCCTTGTAGTTAAACAGCCAGGACTGCTGAATTTTTGGCGTGACGCCCACAGAAACCGGATGGCCTGCTACGTCAAACTGATGCGCCATGGCGATACCGTAATCGGCTACGATCGCGGCCAGGCCAGTGGCACTGGAAGTCAGACGGTCTTCATCGCCGCGAACGGGAATGCGCTTGCCGTCAGCAATCTGCTGCAAATAATCGATATCACCCTGATTCACATCGGTACGGAGGCTAACGGTGCCATACCCTTTAGCAACAAAGGCGAACGGCAGTGTCTCGTTAGGCACCGTCACTGCCAGCGCGGCACCCGCTTTGCCCTGCGACTTGTTGTTGCGCAGATCGCGCAGCTTGTCCGCCATATCGCCAGCGGCAACCCGCACCTGCGCATTGAGGCGCTGAAGCTCGGCAAGACTTGCGAGGGTAGGTCGTGTGGTGAAACTGGTAGTAGGCAGGCTGTTGATAACGTCCTGATAACGGTCAACGGTATCCACCACGTCATCAATCTTATCAACCATTTTATCTTTATCGCTGATCTGCACACCGGCCGAAGGCAGGATGATGTCAACGTGTGATTCTACCGGCGCTTTGGTCATTAACGCCGGGTTAGCCAGCGCCGCCGTTCCCCAGTTTGATGAGGCAACGCCTGTGCCACCCATGGCATCGTTACGGGCATCGAAATAGTTGCTGGCCGCTAATGTTGTAAACGGAACACAAATTAAGGCATTGAGAAGCGCTACGCGGCAAAACCTGATTTGAGAACCAGAAAATTTTTTCATTGACCTGCTACCACCTGCATAAAAAAGAGAATAAACGGATTTTTTCCTGATGGCATCATGCGCTCAGGACGGTTTTTTATTGCTGTGAATTCAGGGCTATCAGTAGGGTTGTTCGAGTGATTGCTTAATTATCAACCACTTCGATTATTATTGATTAGCTAATCTTCTGTTTGAGCCTGTTTTGCTGGCATTGCGTTAGCTGGCCTGAACATTAGCGTGATCTTTTTAAGCATGCAAATCATAAATTTGGCAGCTACAGCGGTGCTCAGCGGGTTTACCATAAGGGAATCTGTGTAGCCAAATTAACGATTGCAGCGCATCTGACCGTTGATACCATTTATAACCAGAGAATATGGTAAAAAAATGACGGTCTGCCAGGCAGATTCTCTCCGTCGGCTTTAATGCCGTGTTGTGATAACATAACAAGTCATTATTAGCGGAGAACCCACATGAACACCTCGGTAACAGAGCAAATTCTTTCGCAGGCGGAAAAATTGTGCCAACAACGGAGTGTGCGACTGACGCCGCAGCGGCTGGAAGTGTTGCGCCTGATGAGCGAACAAAACGGCGCTATCAGCGCCTATGATCTGCTGGATCAACTACGCATCAGCGAGCCTCAGGCCAAGCCGCCTACTATTTATCGTGCGCTGGATTTTTTACTGGAGCAGGGTTTCATTCACCGTGTGGAATCAACCAACAGCTATCTGGTATGCCATCATTTTGATCATCCGAAGCATACGTCGGTGATGCTAATTTGCGATCGTTGTGCATCAGTCAGCGAGAAGCATGCACACGGCGTGGAAAAGACCATTGAGGAATTGTCTGAAGCGACGGGATTTACGTTGCATCATAGCGTGATTGAAGCGCATGGGCTGTGTACGAACTGTGCGGAAGTGGAATCCTGCGTGCGGCCTGAAGCGTGCGATCACGATCATTCAGTGGTGAGTAAAAAGCGCGGAAGATAGAAGATATTTAAGGGAGAGGCACATCCGTGTGCCAGGGTAGGAGCATCATCCTGAAATGATTTGCGGCTTACCAGCGATAATCTTTGTTCTCGCTTTCCCAGGTTGAAACTTCTTTCTCAGCTTCATCCTTCGCATAACCATATTTTTCCTGAATCTTGCCGACCAGCTGATCGCGTTTACCTTCAACGACGGTCATGTCGTCATCGGTCAGCTTGCCCCATTTTTCTTTCATTTTCCCTTTGAACTGTTTCCAGTTACCGCTGGCTTCGTCTTTATTCATAATAGTGCCCTCGACTTAGGTTCTACAGCTGAAATTAGCGTTTACTTATGCAATAGCTAAAGAAAACGGGATAAAACGCTGCTTAATTGCGTTTCATAAGATTAATTGTAGCTGAAAGCCGTGAGTTTGCCGTTTGGTTTGTAAAGGAAGGTTTTTTGCGCAGCGTAATAAATAGCGCGGCGAGAAAACTGGCATTTAATCAGGTAGTTAATGTAGGCGACTGAAATATGTCAAAACATTTCAGGAAGGAATCCAGCTGCCTTTTTGCCAGTGTTTGTGCCAGATTAGCCACAGGCTGACACCACGCAATAGCAGGAATACGGTCATCGCCAGCCATAAACCGTGGTTGCCAATCCAGGGCAATGTGCACAGCGTCAGGCCATAACCGGCAGCAGCGACTGCCATGCTGTTACGCATCTCACGACCGCGCGTCGCCCCGATAAACATCCCGTCCAATAGATAACACCAGACTCCGGCCAGAGGCATAACGACCTGCCAGATAAGATAGTGTCCGGCCAACTCGCGCAGGGATGCCAGTGACGTCAGCATGTTGATAATGGCATTGCCAGCGAGGGCATAAATAACGGCGAAAACCAACGCTACCAGTCCAGCCTGCCGACAGGATGCCTGCCAAACCGCCATCAGTTGTCGGCTATCTCTGGCTCCACACGCTTCGCCGGAATAGGCCTCAACCGCATAGGCAAAGCCATCGAGCGCGTAGGCGGTAAAAGTAATGAACATCAGCAAAATAGCGTTAGTTGCCACGATTTCTGGGCCGAGCCGCGCAGCAAGAATAGTCAGGGAGGCGAAGCAGAGTTGTAGCAGCAGTGAACGCAGCAGGATATCGCGATTCAGGCGTAACAAGCGGCTGATGTCGCCGCGCCAGCCCGCTTTGAGCCATTGCCAGCGCAGACCGCGCAGCCGGGCGACGTGCCAGACCATACCCAGCCCGACCAGAAAGGTAAGATACTCAGCCACGGCCGTCGCCGTTGCGGCTCCCGCCACACCGTAATCCAGCCCGAGCACTAGCCACAGATCCAGCAGGATATTCACCAGATTGCCCACCACCAACAGGATCACCGGCGCACGTGCATATTGCACGCCCAGCAGCCAGCCGAGGATAACCAGATTGGCCAGCATCGCGGGCGCACTCAGCCAGCGGATATGCATAAACAGCGCCGCCTGCTGCTGCACCGCAGGGTCACCGCCGACAATTTGCATGGCAACATGGGTAATCGGCTCGCGCAGCAGGACCAGAATAATGCCGGCAACCAGCGCCATCAGCAACGGCTGTACCAACGCGCGCGCCAGTGCCGGTTTATCACTGGCACCATACGCCTGAGCGGTCAGACCGGTGGTGCTCATCCGCAAAAAGAGCAGCAGCATAAAGACAAAGCTGGTTAGCGTGGTGCCAACCGCAACGCCGCCGAGAAAGATCGGGCTATCGAGATGGCCAATAACGGCGGTATCCACCAAACCCAGCAGCGGCACGGTGATATTAGAGAGGATCATTGGCAGAGCGAGCCGCCAGAGGTTTTTATCAGTTGCGGTAAAAAAGCGCATTGACGTGTTTATCATCCATGGGCGCAGCAGACAAAAAAGCGAAAGGGTAATGAGCGCGCAGATGCGGCCGCATTACTGCATGGCCGCATCATTATGACTGTAATCGCGTTAACGGATTCTGAGAGTCAGAATCAGGACCATTGGCCGTTACGAATAACGCCAACGGCCAGCCCTTCAATCGTGAGCGTTTGTTCTCTCAGATCGATAACGATAGGCTGAAAATCGTTGTTTTCTGGCAGCAGCTGTACGGTGTTGCCCTGTTTCTTCAAACGTTTCACGGTCACTTCATCATCAATGCGCGCCACGACCACCTGGCCATTACGCACATCCTGAGTTTTATGCACGGCTAACAGATCGCCATCCATAATCCCAATATCTTTCATCGACATGCCGGTCACGCGCAGCAGGAAATCCGCGCTTGGCTTGAACAGGTTAGGATCAAGCTGATAACGCCCTTCGATGTGCTCCTGCGCCATAATCGGCTCGCCCGCGGCAACCCGACCAATCAATGGCAGGCCTTCGCTGCTCTCTTCTTCCATCAGCAACCGAATGCCGCGCGAGGCGCCAGAGATAATTTCAATCACGCCTTTACGCGCTAATGCTTTCAAATGCTCTTCAGCCGCATTCGGCGAACGAAACCCAAGCTGGGACGCAATTTCAGCACGCGTTGGTGGCATACCACTTTGATTGATATGGTCGCGAATCAGGTCATAGACCTGCTGCTGCCGTGCTGTTAATGCTTTCATTTCGCCCCCTGGTTGTTTATACAGTCGCTGTGAGTATATACAGGTATATCCTGCTTGCAAACTTATAATTGTGTAAAAAATAGCTATTTAACTAATTTTGGAAAACATTGCGCAAATGAGGCCAAAGCAGCATTACCCAAATAAAAACAGCCAGTAAAATCGTTAGCAGCACGGCCGCGGAACCCATGTCTTTCGCCCGACCTGAAAGCGCATGAAATTCGCTGCCAATACGATCCACTACGGATTCAATGGCGCTATTTAGAATTTCAACAATGATCACCAGCATAACCGACCCAATGAGCAGGACGCGCGTGATGGCATCGACCTCCAGCGAACAGGCGATGGCGATCGCAATCAGACCCGCAACGGCTTCCTGACGAAAAGCCGCTTCGTGTTGCCATGCGGCCTTGATGCCTTTCCATGAATAGCCTGCCGCATTCACGATACGTTTGATTCCGGTAATGTTATTTGCCATGCCGGTGGAACCCTTTTAAATAATTAACGTCAATGTCAGGGTGGCGCACGAATTGCAACACCACAGATCTTCGCTGCGCTTTCTGCTATGCTTGCGGCGCTTTGCTAACAAGAGGCTTCATGTTGTCTATGTCAGGTTGGCGTAACCTTTACTATAAGTTGTTGAACGTACCGCTTTCATTTCTGGTGAAAAGCAAGGCTATTCCTGCCGAGCCTGTGGCTGAATTAGGGTTGGATACATCGCGTCCTATTATGTATGTATTACCCTATGATTCAAAGGCTGACCTGCTGGCATTACGCACGCAGTGTCGCAAGCAGGATCTGCCCGATCCGCTGGAACCGCTGGAAATTGACGGCATGCTGTTACCACGGCACGTCTTCATCTATGACGGCCCGCGCGTTTTTCCTTATTACGCGCCCAGTGTGCAATCCGTTAAAATATTCCATGAATATCTCGATCTGCACCGCAGCAATCCGCACCTTGATGTGCAGATGGTGCCGGTGTCGGTGATGTTTGGCCGTGCGCCAGGCCGGGAAATTCAGGGCGAACCCCGTCCCCATCTGCGCGATCTTAACGGCGTACAGAAATTCTTTGCCGTCTCCTGGCTGGGCCGCGACAGCTTTGTGCGTTTTTCGCCAATGGTCTCGTTACGCCGCATGGCGACCGAGCACGGCACCGACAAGCGCATTGCGCAAAAACTGGCGCGACTGGCACGCATTCACTTTGCTCGCCAGCGTCATGCGGCAGTGGGTCCAAGCCTGCCCGCTCGTCAGGACCTCTTCAACAAGCTGCTGCAGTCGAAAGCGATAGCCAAAGCGGTTGAAGATGAAGCGCGCAGCAAAAAAGTCTCTCATGAAAAAGCGCAGCAAAATGCCATTGAGCTGATGGAAGAGATTGCTGCTAACTTCTCCTATGAAGCGATTCGGGTAACCGACCGCGTCATGGGCTGGACGTGGAGCAAACTTTATCAGGGCATCAACGTTAACGGCGGCGAACGCGTGCGCCAGCTGGCGCAGGATGGCCATGAAATCGTATATGTGCCCTGCCATCGCAGTCACATGGATTATCTGCTGCTCTCCTATGTGCTTTATCATCAGGGACTGGTGCCGCCGCATATCGCCGCAGGCATCAATCTTAATTTCTGGCCAGCCGGGCCGATTTTCCGTCGCCTGGGCGCTTTCTTTATTCGTCGTACCTTTAAGGGCAATAAGCTCTACGCCACGGTATTCCGTGAATATCTGGGCGAGCTGTTTACCCGCGGCTACTCGGTAGAATATTTTGTCGAGGGTGGACGCTCACGTACCGGCAGATTGCTCGATCCCAAAACCGGCACGCTGGCGATGACCATTCAGGCGATGCTGCGCGGCGGCAACCGCCCTATCACGCTGGTGCCTATCTATATCGGCTATGAGCACGTTATCGAAGTGGGCACCTACGCCAAAGAACTGCGCGGTGCGGCAAAAGAGAAAGAAGGCTTTATGCAGATGCTGCAGGGCCTGCGCAAGCTGCGCAATCTCGGCCAGGGCTACGTGAACTTTGGTGAACCGCTGCCGTTGATCACCTATCTCAACAATCAGGTACCGGAATGGCGCGATTCTATCGATCCGATCGAAGCGCAACGTCCAAGCTGGCTGACGCCAACCGTGAACGATATTGCCCAGAAGGTCATGGTGCGCATCAACAACGCCGGTGCCGCGAATGCGATGAATCTGTGTGTTACCGCGCTGCTGGCGTCGCGTCAGCGCTCACTGACCCGCGAACAGCTGCTTGAACAGCTCGACTGCTATACCCAGCTGTTGCGTAACGTGCCTTACTCAACTGACTCAACCGTGCCGCCGATGACGCCTGACGAGCTGCTGGCCCATGCGCTGAGCATGAATAAGTTTGAGATCGAGCAGGATAACATTGGCGACATCATCATTCTGCCGCGTGAGCAGGCGGTGTTGATGACCTATTACCGCAACAATGTGCATCACATGCTGGTCATGCCTGCGCTGATTGCCGCGATTATTCAGCAGCATCAGCATCTGACGCGCCAGGAACTGCTGCGCCAGATCCAGCTGATCTACCCGATGTTGAAAACCGAGCTTTTCCTGCGCTGGGAACAGGATGAGCTGGCACCGGTGGTGCAGGATCTCTGCGCTGAAATGGCACGGCAGGGGCTGATTATTCTGGAAGAGGATGCCATTCGCCTCAGCGCGGGCCGTTTCCGTACCTTACAGCTGCTGGCAGCGGGCGTACGTGAAACCCTGCAGCGTTATGCCATTACGTTCTCAATTCTCAGCGCTAACCCGGCCATTAACCGCGGTTCGCTGGAGAAAGAGAGCCGCACGCTAGCACAGCGCCTGTCGGTGCTGCATGGCATCAACGCGCCGGAGTTCTTTGATAAAGCGGTGTTTTCAACGCTGGTGCTGACGCTGCGTGATGAGGGCTATATCAGCGACAGCGGCGATGCGCAGATTGAACAGACGCATCAGACCTACATGATTCTTGCCGATCTGGTTACCAACGATGTGCGGATGACGATTGAGAATGCTGTGGCCCACAATTAGGCCATGCGGCGACCTGTGACCTTTTGTTGTCACGTGTTGCCATGATGGCTTGCGGTGATCAGCACCCAGTCGTCAATCAGCATGAAAAAAAAGCGGGCCGTTTGTGGCCCGCTCTTTTTTTATCGCTGAACAGCGTTAGAACAGATCGATAAACGGCGGCGCATTAAGCGCGATGCCGAGAAAAATCACCAGGCCTACATAATTATTGTTCAGGAAGCCACGGAAGCAGGCGTCGCGCTCGCGAAAGGCAATCAGCCGCTGTTGATAAACAAACAGCGCCGCCGCCGCCAGCAACGACCAGTAAAACCACGCGTTGAGTTGCAGCATCAGTCCAACCACCACCAGCAGTCCCAGCGTCAACAGCTGAAGCAGGCCGATGATCAGCTTGTCGAAACGGCCAAAGAGGATTGCCGTCGATTTAACGCCGATCTTCAGGTCATCGTCACGATCGACCATGGCATATTGCGTATCGTAAGCCACCGTCCACGCCAGATTGGCAAAAAATAGCAGCCAACACACCAGCGGAACCGATTCGCTCACCGCCGCCCATGCCATCGGAATCGACCAGCCAAAGGCCGCCCCCAGCACCACCTGAGGCAGATGGGTATAGCGCTTCATAAACGGATAGACCCACGCCAGCGCCAGCCCACCAAGCGACAGCAGAATGGTCATCAGGTTCATGGTTAACACCAGCGCAAACGAGATCAGGCCGAGGATGACAAACAGCCATTTGGCCTCTTTCTCGCTGACCGCGCCGCTGGCTAATGGACGCGACTGCGTGCGCTTCACATGGCCGTCGATTTTGCGATCGGCATAATCGTTGATCACACAGCCCGCCGCACGCATAAAGAACACACCCAGTACAAACACAATCAGCACCTGGGCCGGCGGTACGGTAACCTGCGCCAGCCACAGCGCCCATAGCGTCGGCCAGAGCAGCAGCAGTGCGCCAATTGGTTTATCAATACGCATCAGGCGGCAGTACGCCTGCATTTTACTCATCTTTGGCAACGTCTTTTCCAACCTAATCATTTCCCTGTTGATGATCGCCATAAAGCGGCGACGCGGGCAAAAACAGCTCGGTTAACAGCAGCGGCTTACCGGATAAACGCAGACGTGAACGCCTTCCCCACAGTCCGTCGACCTGGCCAGGCTCAATAAAATCACGGGTTAAAGTCGACGAGGAGAAAAGATAACGTCCAAGTGGGCGCGTGCCCAGCGTTTGCAGCAACATTTCCGGGCCGCTCAATGTGCTTTCCGGCACCAGCGTGCGGCCAGCCAGCCACGGCTGATTGTCGCCATAGAGGATAATTTCGCGTAACCAGAAGCGTGCATCCGCAGGCAGCATCGCCGCCTCTTCCCCGGCTTCGGCGGCGGTGATAAACCCTTCGCGTACCGGTTGCACGGTGACCTGCTGGCAATGGCGTTCAAAACGACGTGTCATGGAGTCTTCTTCCATCAGCCAGTCAAGCAAAGGCGCACTCAGCTCGGGCGAGGAAGGGGGTAACCAGGTTAGCGCACGTAAACGTTGGAGCACGTGATCCGACATACGGCATCTCCGTAAAAAAGAGGAGACACAGTGTAGCGCAGAGGATGTGACAGAACACGCCACCAGAGAAAAATTGCTGCCGGAGGGGTAAAAAAGGTGCGCCAGAAGCGCACCAACTGTTGCCAACTCAGCAACGCGGGGATGTTATCCCTTGCCTTTCACGCTGCTGACAAAGGTTGCGCGCGCTGAGGAGGAACCAAGACGCTCAGCCTCGTTCATCAGCTTCAGCGCCTTATCGATATCACCCGCTTTGACTGCCTGACGGATGCCGTTGTTAAAATAGCTTTCGGTGTCGTTCAGCATCGGCTCCGCTTTGGCGGCCGGTGCTGGCGCTGGCGTCATCGGCTGGGCGGCGGGCTGCTGGCCTACGCTAACCGGCTTAGGATCGTTATTGCCAAACAGACGGCCAATCATAATGTTGCCGCTGTTCTGCTCGCTTTTCACCTTGAGGTTCAGCGTGCCGGTTGAGGTGTGACGCACGGTAATGTCCGGCACATCCGGAATGGCGTTATTGGCCCCTTCGGCATACAGCTTGGCCGGGTTGATCATGGTTGAAGTCTGCGCCAGATCGCGCGTAGTGGTGTAGATCAGCAGGTAGATTTTCTGCTGTCCCGGCACCGGCGTCAGCTTCATGGTGCCTTCCAGGCGGTTACCGGAGGATAATCCCGGCTTCTGGTAGCTGAAATAGCTGCTCGGGAAGAAGGCCGCGGGCTGCATATGATTATCCAGCACCAGCACGTTTGGCGCGTAAACCTCGCGATTCTTCATCAGGCTGGAGAGGTTTACCTCTAACGAGCCCTGATCGGCAGGCAGTTCAATCGCCGCCACGGGTCCGCTGATATCCCCCTGATTCAGGCTCAGCGAAGAGGTGTTCAGCACAATCTCCTGCGAGGCAGGCAGGGAGATCGGCAACCATGAGAGACGTTGTAAAGATGCGGCCGGGATGGCAGGTGCCGTCGCGACGTTAAGCGGGTTGATGGTGGTGGTAGCGGCGATGCTGGCAGGCAGCAGGCCGTAACTCAGGACTGGAAACAGGCAGAGCGCAAGTAATTGCTTTTTCATTATATTATCCTCAGATCTGGGCCCACCTCCGCGGGCAATGGGAGGTGGGCCAAAAGAGATCGCTAACTCAGGGGTAAAGCGCTTTGCTTACCACCAGGCTTCCATCTGAATACCAAAGGAGACTTCATCGTTGTCGCCGCGGCTGAACGTACGCGCGCTGGTGTCGCTGAAGGCAGTGGCATTCGGCGAGCCGGCAACAAAGTTGTCATTGCCTACGGTAGAAGAGGAGTAACCCCATTTCTCATCCCATTTCGCATAGGTTGCAAACAGGCGGATAGCCGGACGTGACCAGATGCTGTCGCCAGCCTGCCACTGCTGTGCCAGCGTGACTTTGTACTGGTTGTTGCGATCGCCGGTGCGCTGGCTCTTCACGTTGTCGTAGCCCGCTTCTAACAGCGTGCTCATGATTGGCGTCCATTTGTACATCGGACGAGCACCGATGGTGTACCAGGTGGTGCCGTTGTTGTTGTCGCGGTCGACATCCTGATACATACCGACGTACATCAGGCTCCAGGTATCATTGAAGTCGATGGCACCGTGGTCAATCACACGAATCATGGAGCCGTCGTTGTTCTGTGCGGTGCCTGGGCGGCCGTTACGGTTTTCCGTCATCGCATCGGTGGCGTACTGCACCACAAATTTGTTCAGGCTGGTATCCGCGCCAAAGGTCTGCGTGTGCTCAAGGGTGGCCAACCAGCCATCGTTTGAGGCTTCCGGATCGTTCGGGCTGAAGCCGTCGGTGTCGTTGGCTTTAGCGTAGTCGAAACCGAGTTCCAGCGAGCCGCCTGGGTTGGTTTGCATGCCGCCGAGACGCACGTCAAAAATATCGTTGGCGCGATCTTTCGCGGCACCACGCGTGTTGCCGTTAACAAAGGCAGAAGAACCGCCCGCTTCACTGTTACGCGTTACGGCGAAAGAGAGCTTACCGAAGCCGAGATCGATATCTTCCAGACCGCCGCCAGGACCTGAAACGTCCCAGTAGTAGAAGTCGATCATGTGCACATCGTGGCGCTTGTAGTAACGCTTACCGGCCCAGATATTGGCACCTGGCAAGGCATCAAACAGGTTTTTACCGACCACGTTCATCTGGCGTACCGCCGGAGAATCTTCTTCATAGTCGTTCTGCTGTGATACGGCATAGCCGATCATGGAGTCAACGTAGAAGCTCTTCTCGCCCTCTTTCCACACTTCCTGTCCGAGCTGAATTTCCGCATAGGTTTCACATTCGTTACCCAGACGGTATTTACTGTTGGCGCCGGTCGCCTGGAAACACTGTTGCTCACCGCCGCTGCCGGTCCAGCCAATGCCGGAACGAGCGTAACCTTTGAAATCCACAGCTCCCGCCTGGGAAGCCATGACCGCTGCGGCCACTGCCACGGCCAGAGGGTATTTGCGCAGCATAATCATCGATGTTCTCCTGTTATATGTAATGATGTGCTTGCATCCACACCCGGCTCTTGATGTAACCGGCGGCAGGCGCGCCCATCTTCACGAAACAGATGGCAGCGTTGCGGCGGCAGGCCGATGGCGTAATGGGCACCTTCTTCTACCAGCACCACATCGTTCTGGCGGTATACCAGGTTCTGACGCAGCGCAGGAATTTGGATATGGATTTGTGTTTCGTGGCCGAGCTGTTCCACCACCTGAACGGTGCCGGAGAGCGTGACGTCAGCGACGTCGCTCGGTTGCAGATGTTCGGGGCGAATGCCGAGTGACATATTGCTACCCGGCAGCACGTCGGTGCTGTCGACCGGCAGCCATACCTGTTGATGATTCGGTAATTCCACCTGCACCTGATCGATGGCGGTTGCCGTCACTTTTACCGGCAGGAAATTCATTTTGGGTGAGCCGATAAACCCGGCCACAAAGCGGTTCGCTGGATAGTGATACAGTTCCAGCGGCTTGCCGACCTGCGCAATATGACCGCCTTCCAGCACCACAATTTTGTCCGCCAGCGTCATCGCTTCGACCTGATCGTGGGTGACGTAAATCATCGTGCGCTGCAGGCGCTTATGCAGACGGGAAATCTCAATACGCATCTGGACACGCAGCGAAGCATCGAGGTTCGATAACGGCTCATCGAGCAGGAAAACCCCCGGCTCTGCCACCAGCGTACGGCCAATCGCCACGCGCTGACGCTGGCCACCGGAGAGCGCCTTCGGCAAACGATCAAGCAGATGGCCGAGCTGCAGCACGTCGGCAACCTGGCTCACACGCTGCTCAATATCGCCCTTAGCCTTACCGGCAAGCTTGAGGCCAAACGACATGTTTTCGGCCACGTTCAGATGGGGATAAAGCGCATAGGACTGAAACACCATGCCGACGCCACGGCCAGCCGGAGGCACCTCGTTCATCCGCCGATCGCCGATCAGTAACTCGCCCGAGGTAATCTCTTCCAGCCCGGCAATCATGCGTAACAGCGTTGACTTGCCGCAGCCTGATGGCCCGACAAACACCACGAATTCGCCCTCAGCGATGGTCAGATTGATATCCCGAGACACCACAACATCGCCCCAGGCTTTGGTGACATCCTTCAGCACCACGCTTGCCATCCCGCTTCCTCTTGTTCAGCGCTTATTCAATGGCAGGCAGTCTGTGGCAAAGCGGCAGCTTCCAACTCCTCCGCCCTGCTTTTTTTTACGGGGGAGGAGACGGGAGGATGAGCCGCGCAGGAAAAGGGTGACGCACGGGGTCACCGGCAGAATTTCGTGATCAACAAGGCAAAAAAAGGGGGAGTTTTGTGTGCGCTGGCAGGCAAAAACAGGGGGATTAGCTGCGGCGATCACACTTCTGCCACGCAGGGCGTAGAGGCGGGGATGATGAGCCCGCATGGCGTTCTGTGCAGACTGCCTGCGTTACGACAACCGCTCACACTTAGAGGAAAGGGATATGTCAAAGTTCAAATTTGCTTGCCATGCTGTTATCGCCGTTGCGGTTTCCGCCGCGCTGATGCCCGCTGCTGCGCTGGCGAAAATCGAAGAAGGCAAGCTGGTCATCTGGATCAACGGCGATAAAGGCTATAACGGCCTGGCCGAAGTCGGTAAGCAGTTTGAGAAGGACACCGGCATCAAAGTCACCGTGGAGCACCCTGATAAGCTGGAAGAGAAATATCCTCAGGTAGCGGCAACCGGCGACGGCCCGGACATCATTCTCTGGGCACATGACCGCTTTGGCGGCTATGCGCAGTCGGGCTTGCTGGCAGAAGTGACGCCGGACAAAGCGTTTCAGGACAAACTCTATCCCTTCACGTGGGACGCGGTGCGCTTCAACGGCAAGCTGATTGGTTACCCGATCGCCGCCGAGGCGCTGTCGCTGATTTACAACAAAGATCTGCTGCCAAACCCGCCAAAAACCTGGGAAGAGATCCCAGCGCTGGACAAACAGATGCGCGCCAAAGGCAAGAGCGCCATTATGTTTAACCTGCAGGAACCCTACTTCACCTGGCCGATTACCGCAGCCGATGGCGGCTACGCCTTCAAAAAACAGGCTGACGGCAGCTATAACCTCAAAGATGTTGGCGTCGCCAATGCGGGTTCTCAGGCGGGCCTGCAATTCCTGGTCGACCTGATCAAAAACAAGCACCTGAACGCGGATACAGATTACGCCATTGCTGAAGCCGCCTTCAATAAAGGCGAAACGGCGATGACCATAAATGGGCCGTGGGCGTGGAGCAACATCGACAGCGCCAAAGTGAATTATGGCGTGACGCTGCTGCCAACCTTTAAAGGCAAGCCGTCGAAGCCGTTTGTTGGCGTGCTGAGCGCGGGCATCAACGCCGCCAGCCCGAACAAAGAGCTGGCGAAAGAGTTCATTGAAAACTATCTGATCACCGAAGCGGGTCTGGAAAAAGTCAACTCTGACAAGCCGTTAGGCGCGGTTGCGCTGAAATCCTACCAGGAGAAGCTGGCGAAGGATGAGAAAATTGCCGCCACCATGGAAAACTCGCAGAAAGGCGAAGTGATGCCGAACGTGCCGCAAATGGCCGCTTTCTGGTATGCCGAGCGTAACGCGGTGTTGAACGCCATTAACAACCGCCAGAGCGTAAAAGCCGCGCTGGACGATGCGCAAAAACGCCTGACGAAGTAACGGACAGGGCGGGCTTCGGGTAAAAACCGGAGCCCGCTAACACACTATTTCGGCTACGTGCCGCTCAAGGAACTTTTCATGACCAAAACTGCCTGGTCGCCGCATGATGCCCTGAAGTGGTTGGCCCTTGCTGCCAGTGCCCTGCTGGCTGCGTATTTGATCGTTTTGATGTATGTGCAGGGTGAATACCTGTTCGCTATTTTAACGCTGCTGCTGCTCGGTTCCGGCCTGGCGATTTTTGCCCAGCGCCGCGCCTCCGCCTGGCGTTATGTCTGGCCAGGGCTCGCTGGCATGGGCCTGTTTGTGCTTTTTCCGCTCGCCTGTACCATCGGCATCGCTTTTACCAACTACAGCAGCAGCAACCAACTCTCGTTTGAACGGGCGCAGCAGGTGCTGCTCGATCGCCAGTTCCAGTCCGATCTGCGCTATAACTTCAGCCTCTATCCGGCGGAAGAGAAGTGGCAGCTGCTGCTTGAGCGCGGCGACGGCCAGCGCTTTCTTTCCGCCCCCTTCGCGTTTGGCGCGGGTGAACAGACGCTAACGCTGCAACCCGCCACCGCCCTGCCCGCGACCGCCTCAGCAAAGCTGCGTGCCATTACGCAAAATCGCCAGGCGCTTAGCCAGATCACCGCCCGTCTGCCCGACGGCAGCCAGCTGCGCATGAGTTCGCTGCGTCAGTTTGCTGCTACCCAGCCGCGTTATCAGGTGGGCGATCGTCAGCAGTTAACCGATCGCGAAACCCATCAGGTGTGGTGGCCGAATCACGATACCGGCTTCTACCAGACCAAAAACAGTGCCGACCAGTGGAACAACGACAAGCTCAGTCCCGGCTTTACCGTCACCGTTGGCTGGAAAAACTTCCTGCGCGTCTTTACCGATCAGGGTATCCAGAAGCCGTTCTTCGCCATCTTTCTCTGGACGGTATTCTTCTCCGCCATCAGCGTGCTGTTAACCGTTGCCGTCGGCATGGTGCTGGCCTGTCTGATGCAGTGGGAAGCGCTGCGTGGCCGCGCTACTTACCGTTTACTGCTGATTCTGCCTTATGCGGTGCCGGCGTTTATCTCCATTCTGATTTTCAAAGGCTTGTTTAATCAGAGCTTCGGCGAGATTAACCTGATTCTGGAGAGCCTGTTTGGTATTAAACCGGGCTGGTTCAGCGATCCCACGCTGGCGCGGCTGATGCTCATCATCGTCAACAGCTGGCTGGGTTATCCCTACATGATGATCCTCTGTATGGGCCTGCTGAAGGCGATTCCTGACGACCTTTACGAAGCCTCGGCGCTGGATGGCGCGACGCCCACGCAGAACTTTTTCCGTATTACGCTACCGCTGCTGTTGAAGCCGCTCACGCCGCTGATGATTGCCAGCTTCGCGTTTAACTTTAATAACTTCGTGCTGATTCAGCTGTTGACCAACGGCGGCCCGGATCGCATCGGCACCACCACGCCGGCAGGCTATACCGATCTGCTGGTGAGCTACACCTGGCGCATCGCGTTTGAAGGCGGCGGCGGGCAAGACTTTGGCCTGGCGGCGGCGATTGCCACGCTGATCTTCCTTCTGGTCGGTGGCCTGGCGCTGCTCAACCTGAAAGCCACCCGCATGAAATTTGATTAAGGAGTTCGATTCATGGCGATTGTGCAACCCCGCACGCAAAAAGTACGGCTGGCGCTGACGCATCTGCTGCTGCTTGGTTTTATCGCGCTGATCATGTATCCGCTGCTGATGGTGGTGGCGATCTCGGTGCGCCCGGGAAACTACGCGATCGGCAGCCTGCTGCCGGATCAGATCTCCTGGGATCACTGGAAGCTGGCGCTGGGCTTTGCGGTGACGCATGAGAACGGCAGCGTCACGCCACCGCCGTTCCCGGTGCTGCTCTGGCTGTGGAACTCGATCAAAGTCGCGACCCTGACCGCGGTAGGCATCGTGGCGCTTTCCACGACCTGCGCCTACGCCTTTGCCCGTCTGCGCTTTCGCGGCAAGGCGAGCCTGCTAAAAGGCATGCTGATTTTCCAGATGTTCCCGGCGGTGCTGTCGCTGGTCGCGCTGTATGCCCTGTTTGATCGCATCGGCCAGTACATCCCATTTCTTGGGCTGAATACCCATGCCGGGCTGGTGTTTGCTTATCTTGGTGGCATCGCCCTGCACGTCTGGACGATCAAAGGCTACTTTGAAACCATCGATGGTTCGCTGGAAGAGGCGGCGGCGCTGGATGGTGCCACGCCGTGGCAGGCTTTCCGCCTGATTTTGCTGCCGTTGTCGGTGCCGATTCTGGCGGTGGTGTTTATTCTGTCGTTTATTGCGGCGGTGACCGAAGTGCCGGTGGCGTCGCTGCTGCTGCGTGACGTTAACAGCTATACGCTGGCGGTCGGGATGCAGCAGTATCTCAATCCGCAAAACTATTTATGGGGTGATTTTGCCGCTGCCGCGGTGCTCTCTGCCCTGCCGATTACGCTGGTGTTCCTGCTGGCACAGCGCTGGCTGGTGAGCGGTCTGACCGCAGGCGGCGTTAAAGGCTAAATTCCTGTTGTCCTTGTTATTTTTGCTGTTGCCACTGTTAGTTATTAGCTGTTCTCTGTGTCTCGGCGGCCTTGATGGCCGCCTTTTTTTATTCCCGGCGCAGACGGTTGCTGTTTGCCAGCCACAGCGTCATCACCAGAATCAGAATCGCCGCGGAGTAACAGAGCGTATCAAACGGATTTTTATGATCGACAATGATCAGCCGAATAATGGCGGTAATGCCGATGTAGATAAAATAGCGCATCGGAAAATGGTAGCCCGACTGAAAGTACTTAATGATCAGCGCAATAAACTCGAAGTAGAGAAAATAGATCACAATCCCTTCGATTAGCAGAAATGAGGATTCCTGCTCGCCCATATTAAGCAGCACATTGGCGAGATGAATGGTCTCTTTGCCGAGAAAGATAATCAGGATAATAGCGAGAATCAGCAGGCCGGTATTCAGCACCCACTGCAGGCCAGTGGCAATATGTTTGCCTGTCATGTCATGCCCTTAGATCATTGAAAATTAGCGCTATCATGATGGGTTGTGAGCTGGATCACAATATGGCACAGAACGAGAAAGTGGAAAAAGCGGGGATGGGATGAAAAAAGGGCGGGAATCCCCGCCCTGTCTGCGTTACTGCCAGCGAATATCGCGATCGCTGGTCAGATTGTAGAGCTGATATTTCCTGCCGAGCATCTGACCGCCGTCGCGCGTCAGCGGCGTCCAGTTGACCTGCGCACGGCCACGGTTCGGCGTGACGGTGAAGAGATCCAGCGGAATCGAAATATAGAAGCCTTTGGTGAAGTCGCCTTCGCCATACTCATCTGCCGAGACGTTGGTTTTGGTCGCGTAAACGCCCACCAACACGCCGCTGTCAAAGCGCTTCGACAGATCGACGGTAACGCCTTTATCCTTCGCCAGATATTGCCCCACGCTCATTTTCAACAGTACGTTATCCACGAATTCAGGCTGCCAGTAACCGGTGATATGGCCGGTTGGTGCCTTGTAATCGTTGAACTTCATCATGTTGTCCCAGTCGCGCTGGCGAACATAGTTGGCGTCCACGCCCACCGCCCAGCGTGAGTCGAGCGGGCGATAAAGCACTTCGCCGCCGACGCCGCCATACATGGTTTCCAGATAGCCGCCGTAGAGCTGGCCGTAGAAACCGTTGCCGAGCTGGCCCATGTAGTTCGCCTGCAAATCGTTGACGTAGACATTGTTATCAACGTAATCACGAATATGCGTGCGCACGCGCGGCAGCGAGGAGTCAGATGGCGCGCCGTTGTAGTTGAACTTGTCGTAGTTGTTAGCGAGGTTACCGAACAGGCTGCCGCCCACCAGCAGGTGATCGGTAAACCAGTAATCAAGGTTCGCCATCACGCCGACCTGATAGAGATAGAAGCTCTCCGGGCCGCCAACCGACTGATTCAGCACCGGCGACAGGTTGAAGTTCAGGCGCTCTGGCGCGATAAACAGCCCCTGTTCGGTCGCGCCCGGATCAACCGGATCGACGCGTTTCTGCGCCAGCTTCTGCTCATGGCCCAGCGGATAACCGGTCAGCGACTGACGCAGGCTGGCGACGTTAGTCTCGGTGGTCACCTGCGGCAGATTGAAGCGGGTCTGCGTCACGCGAATGGTGTCGATATTTTCCGGCAGGTTATTCATCACGATGCGATTGGCGCGATCCACGCCTTCAACGGTATCGCGATATTTATACTGCTCGCCGCTGACGTACAGCGTGTTGCCTTTAACCTGAACCTTCGGCGCGTCGAGACCGGCATTATATTTCAGATCGGTGAGCTGATCCGCCACCACGGTTGACTGCAACAGCAGCGGCTGAGGATGCGGATCGTAAGCTGGCTTGCTGCTGTCGATGTGGCTTTGACGCAGCTCGTTAAAGTTAGTGCGAATAGTGACGCCGAACATAAAGGTGTTGCCACGCTCATAGCTGGCGTTGACATCGGCCCAGTCGGTAACACGATAAATCGCGCCAACGTTGACCTTGCTGCGCTGCTCCAGCTGACCGGCAAAGTCATTCTGGTAATCGTTGCCTTCATATTCCATTTTCAGGCGCAGCGGCTGCCACGGCGTCTGGTATTCAACGCCGCCAAACAGCGCCGCCGGACCGTGGAACATTTGCGAGCCGTTGATCGACCCGGCGGTGTTATCCCCCCCGCGATTACAGAAGCTGTCGCTGTATTCACAGAACGGGTTTTTAACGTTGCCGCTGTTGCCGATATAGCCCCAGCCGAGGCCAAAGGTGAAATCAAAGGGTCCCCAGGCTTTGCTGGCAACCAGATATTCGCTGTCAAACAGGCCGGTGCCGCCGAGATCGCGCGTGCCCAGCGCCACTTCTGGCAGCCAATACCCTTCCTGCCACAGGCGCAGTTTGAGATCGAACGCCTTATCTTTGTAGCTCTGTGTGCCGCTGAAGCTGTCGACGGCGCTGTAGCGGCGCGTGCGCACATCGGTGTAACGCACGGTGGTTTCCAGCCACGGGAACAGCTGCAGTGATGCCGAGTAGTAACGATACTGATCGTTATCGCGGAAGTTCAGGCTGAACTCGCCCTCTTTCGCCATTCGCGCAGTAGGAACCTGCAGCAGGCCGACGCCGCCAAAGTCAGACTGCGATGGGCCAACGGGTGCTTCCCAGCTCGCCGCCTGCACCTGACAGGCCGCTGCAACAGAGACCGCCGCCAGGCTGAGTAAATAACGTGTTTTCATCAGTCAGGGATCCGCTGCGAGAGAAGGGTCACGATCTGTTGGTTGAGATCGTCATAGGCGCCAGGCAGTGCCCAGCTGGAAAAGCCGCGCCAGATGATACTTCCCGGCATGACTTCAACGTGGCGATGGTTCCAGTAGGCGATCGGCACACTCTGCGTGTCGCCGTTAGGGGCAATCACCGTAACCACGCTGCGTTCACCGCCCGCCAGACGCTCGTGTCCCTGCAGATAGTCGCGCACATCCTGGCCCGCCTGCCAGGCAACACGCCCTGGCTGCTGCATCAGGCCAAACAGCAGCACCTGATGAGGTTTGGTCGGCAGCCAAAGATCGTATTCACCCAGTAAGGTACGGTTGGCTTCCGGACGCAGACGCACCCAGTCAGCATCCAGATTAACCGGCAGACGTCCGGCAACCTTCAGCGTGCTCAGCTGCTGAATCAAACTGTTGATCGCCGCCGCATCCTCGCCGCTACTGTCGGCGGCCAGCGCCCGCAGGGACGCCATTACCGTTTGGTAATGCTGGCGGGCAACCGCGCTGCTGGTGCTGTCGGCAATCAGTGCGCCCTGCCACCAGCCACGGCCGTTCAGCGCAGGCGCCGTTGCCAGCTCTGCCACATTGTTGATTTTATCGAACTGTTGCACCGCATCACTGCCGGCAAAATGAACGTTAACCCGCGCATCCGCCCACGCGGCGGCGGTCAGGCAGAGCGGCAGCGCTGCCAGTATTAAAGAGATTTTTTTCATGATTGCGCCGGCTTCAGAATGGTGGTGGCAACAGGCAGATAATCTGCACCAAGAGACTGTTCCGCTTGCAGCACCTGACCACTGGAATTATCGATCCAGAAACGGTTCTGCCAGCGTTTACCCAGCGCATCGACGCTGACCTCTTCCAGCCAGACGCGGCATGGCACCGCTTCACCTGCCAGCGTCAGCACCTCATCGGTGCCGCGTGAAAAGTGAGATACCGCCGTGGCGGCACGCAGTTGACCCTTCTCGGTCCAGCTCAGCGTGCGCGTCCAGCTGCTCTGTTCGGACAGGTGCAGCGGATCGCGCAGCGGATCGTTTTGCAGATTGTTGATATCCAGCAGGTTGTCACTCAGGCCCAGCGTTTTAACCAGGCGACCGTGTTCGGTGACCAGCATCGCTTTATCCTGCGTGACCCACTTTTGCTGGCCCTGCTCGTTGTAGCCCAGCACCACAAAAATGCGCTGCCCGTCGTTCACGCGCAAATACATACTGGCGTAAGGCAGGTCAGCAACCTGACGATCGGTAACGGTAACGTCACCCGGGCCGCTAACGGCATACTCAACGGTATCTTCCAGACCTTTTTGCGTCTGGGTACAGGCCTGCAAAAGCAGGCATAAAACCAGCAATGGAATATGACGCACTGTGTGTTCCTGAAATAAGCTTGCCAGCTAAAAATAACCACACCGCGGTGTGGTTATGGATTAATTGTTATTTAATTAACGTGTCGTACTTGTCGTGGTCGTGGTTGTTGTACCGGTATTTGCACCGTCACCGCCGCCAGAGGCCGCAATGCCGACACCCACCAACGCGCCAAGCGCGCCGATACCCACGGCCGTGGTCGTTCCTGTTGAGATCGTATTCGCCTGCGCGCCAGCAGCAGCGCCCGCTTCAACCGGTGCGGCAAACGCATGAGCAGAAAGGCCCAGCGCGCACAGCATGGCGATCGGATATATCACTTTTTTCATAACGTATTTCCCTTCATATGGATGAATGGAGAAGGTGCCCGCGAGTGCGGGCGCGCTCAGTATAAGGCAAGCGAAATAAAGAAATTAGTGGGACGCCTGTTCACGCGTCGAGGTCAACGCAGCGGTTAATCGGCACGAAAGGGAATTTACTGCGGCGGGTTTCGGCTGAATAGCCAGTAAAACGATATATTAATGCGTAAATTGGTGTCTGAATGAGACAAACCACTTTTTTACCTAAATTTACTTTTAATTATTCGCAATAAGAATTTTCTCAGAAAATAGCTGGTATAAATATCATTTATTTCAGTATGTTATAAATTTTTTATTCGCAGATTAGGGCCAGATATTAATGAAGATTTTTAGGATTTTTCTTTCATCAATATTTCCCTTAAAACCTCAAAAAGTCCATGCCCGCTATATTTCGCTTATTAATAGACGCTATTTTGCTCCGCTCAGTGCGCTGGATAGCGATAAATAGCGCAACCGGGCGCGAGGATTATCCTGGCCTGCTGTTCTGCGCAGGCCCGCTTTTTTCAGAATACTTCGCCCGCCTCTCTGTTTACACCCTGGCCTGAATTACCCCGACGGCAGCAGGGTCCGACCGGCAACCCGCGCCATTGCCTGATGCACCCTTACTTTGCGCATCTTAGTCTATGATTATTCTTCGTATGCTGCCTGTGTCCAGGACTCTCGCAAACCGTTCCAACACACTCCTCCTGCGGCAACCCTTTCCGGGTTGTGACAGGCGCGTCGATCCTGTGCGGCATTCACATCAGGTTAGCCCGTCAGGGTATTGAACTTGCATCACCGGAGACCGTCCGGCTGGTGCCTTGCATTGCTCACTTTTGGGTTAAACGAGGCCATTGAATGAAGTCCAAATCATTTCTGAAAAGTTGGGGCGCTGAATACGTGTCTGAAGACCGTGTTCGCTTTCGTCTTTGGGCAACAGGCCAGGAAAAGGTAACGCTCAGGCTTGCCGGTAAAGAGACCCCGATGACACCCGCCGATAACGGCTGGTTCGAACTACAGGTTGATAATGTGGCGCCCGGCGCAGAGTACAATTTTGTCCTCGCCGACGGCATGGCGGTGCCCGATCCCGCTTCCCGCGCGCAGAAAGATGAAGTTAACGGCCCATCGCTGGTGATCGATCCCACCGCTTACGCCTGGCGCAACAGCGAATGGCGCGGTCGTCCGTGGGAAGAAGCGGTGGTGTATGAGATGCATTTCGGCACCTTTACGCCGGAAGGCACTTTCCGCGCGGCAATTGAAAAACTGCCCTATCTGGCCGAACTGGGCGTCACCATGCTGGAGGTGTTGCCGCTGTCGCAGTTTGGCGGCACACGCGGCTGGGGCTACGATGGCGTGCTGCTCTATGCACCGCATGCTGCCTACGGTTCGCCTGACGATTTCAAAGCCTTTGTCGATGCCGCGCACGATCACGGCCTGTCGGTGGTGCTGGATATCGTGCTCAACCACTTCGGCCCGGAAGGCAACTATCTGCCGCTGCTGGCGCCCGATTTCTTCCATAAAGAGCGCGAGACGCCATGGGGCGCCGGTATCGCTTACGACGTGGAAGAAGCGCGCCGCTATATCGTTGAGGCGCCGCTGTTCTGGCTGCAGGAATATCACCTCGATGGCCTGCGTTTTGATGCCATCGATCAGATTGAAGATAACTCCAGCAAGCATGTGCTGGTTGATATCGCCGAGCGTATCCGCGCCGAAATTACCGATCGCCCAATTCATCTCACTACCGAAGACAGCCGCAACGTTACCTTCCTGCATCCGCGCGAAGCCGACGGTTCAGTGCCGCTGTTCACCGGCGAGTGGAACGACGATTTTCACAATGCGGTACACGTGTTTGCTACCGGCGAATCGCACGCTTACTACCAGGATTTTGCTGGCGAACCGGAAAAACGCGTCGCCCGCGTGCTGGCGGAAGGCTTTGCCTATCAGGGCGAGATATCGCCGCAGTCGGGTGAAAAACGCGGCGTTGACAGCACCGGCCAGCCGCCGGTCGCCTTCGTCGATTTTATTCAGAACCATGATCAGGTGGGCAACCGTGCGCAGGGCGAACGTCTGATTTCACTGGCGGGCGCCGATCGCACCAAAGTGCTGCTCGCCACGCTGCTGCTTTCTCCGCACATCCCGCTGATGTTTATGGGCGAAGAGTATGGCGAAACGCAGCCTTTCCTGTTCTTCACCGATTTCCACGGCGATCTGGCCAAAGCGGTGCGCGAAGGCCGTGCCCGCGAATTTGAAGGCCATGCCGGACACGAAGGCGAAACGGTGCCCGATCCTAATGACGAATCGACGTTCATGATGTCGAAACTCGACTGGAACAAACTCGACAGCAACGAAGGCAAAGCCTGGCTGGCGATGACCCGCGAGCTGCTGGCGCTGCGTCAGCAGCATATCGTTCCGTTGCTCGCCACCGCCGGTGGCAACAGCGGCAAGGTGATCAAAACCGGCGATGGCGTTGTTGCCGTAAGCTGGACTTTCCCGGCCGGTACGCTATCGATGGCGCTCAATATTGGTGAAACGGCGCAGCCGCTGCCGGACATGCCGGGCGAGACGATTTTTGCCCTGCCTGCCGCCAGCGATACGTTGCCGCAACACTCCCTTATCGTTCGTCTTGCCGCGAGAAATGCACAATGACCATTCCTACCGCAACGTACCGAATTCAGTTCCGCAACGGCATGACCTTTGACCGTGCCGCGGCGCTGGTGCCCTATATGAAACGGCTGGGCATCAGTCATCTGTATGCTTCACCCATTTTTACCGCCACTCGCGAATCGACGCACGGCTATGACGTAACCGATGCCAACGAAATTGAGCCCGCTATCGGCGGTCGCGAAGGCTTTGACCGCATGGCGAACACGCTGAAAGAGGCGGGCTTAGGCCTGATTCTGGATATCGTACCGAACCACATGGCCGCTTCGCTGGAGAATGCCTGGTGGCGCGACGTGGTAGAGCACGGCGAAAAAAGCCGTTATGCCCACCATTTCGATATCAACTGGTCACGTCCGCTGACGCTGCCGTTCCTCGGCGACACCTTTGAAGTGGCGCTGGAAAATGGCGACATCACCGTCAAAGCCGATCCCGAGACCGGCAAGCCCGCCTTCGCCTATTACGAAACCTGCTATCCGCTGAACCCGGAAACCTGGCAAGGCCGCGAACAGGAGATTCTGGCGCTCACCGACAAAGCGGCGATTGCCGAGCTGCACGAACGCCAGTCATGGCGTCTGATGTCGTGGCGCGATGCGCCAACCGATCTCTCCTACCGCCGTTTCTTTGAAATCACCGGTCTGGTCGGCGTGCGCGTCGAAGACCCGGCGGTATTTGATGATTCACATCGCCTGATCCTTGAGCTGGTGCACAGCGGGGCAGTTGACGGTTTGCGCGTCGATCACGTGGATGGCCTAGCCGATCCCAAAGGTTACCTCGAGCGCTTACGCCAGGAAGCGGGTGACGACTGCTATATCACCGTTGAGAAAATCCTCGGTGAAGGCGAGCATCTGCCTGAAGACTGGCCGATCTCAGGCACCACCGGTTATGAGTTCATCGCCTCACTGGCCAATGCGCTGGTGGATGATGAGAAGCTCACTGCGCTGCGCAAAGCCTATGAAGAGTCACGCGGCAGAACGCTGGATATCACCGCGGAGTTAAGCTCGGCCAAGCTGTTGATGGCGGGCCGCAACTTTGCCGGGGAATTCAATACGCTGTTAACCCTTGCGCTGAGCATCGGTGAAAAACAGGGCGACGCAACGGATGAGAAAGAGATCCGCGCGGCGCTGCGCTCGTTGCTGGTGGCTTTCCCGGTCTATCGCACTTACGGCACCGCCGAAGGCATGCCGCCTGCCGACCTTGAACTGCTGCACAAAATTGTTCGCAAGGTGAAACGCAGCAATAACGCGCCCGATAGCGACGCGCTCGATTTCATTGTCACCATTCTTACCGGTGATGTGGGCGCTGAGTCAGCCAGCGATGCCACCAACTTCCGCACTCGCTTCCAGCAGTTGACCGGACCGTTGATGGCCAAATCGGTGGAAGATACGCTGTTTTTCCGTCAGAACATGGCGCTGGCGTTGAACGAAGTGGGTGCCGAACCGGTACCGCGCGCGTTCCCGCAGGATCTGTTCCACGCCGAAATGAAAACGCGCCTTGAACGTCAGCCGGATGCGCTGTCAGGCACCTCAACCCACGACACCAAACGCGGCGAAGATGCCCGTGCGCGACTCTATACGTTGACCGAAGCGCCGCAGCAGTGGGCAAAATGCGTTGAGCGCTGGGGCCAGCTGAACCAGCCCAAAGTGGTGATGCTGGAAGATGGCCCTGCGCCCAAACCGGCCACCGAATGGATGCTGTTTCAGGCGCTGGCCGGTGTCTGGCCGCCAGACTTGCAGCCGGACGATGCCGAAGGCCTGCAGGCGCTGGAAACCCGCTTCCACGACTATGTGGAAAAGGCGCTGCGCGAAGCGAAAGATCGCACCGACTGGGGCGACAGCAATGACGCTTATGAAACCGCGGTGCTGGATTACGCACGCCACCTGCTGTCCGCCGACAATCAGGAGTTTCTGCGCGACTTTACCCAGTCGCTGCAACCGTTTATCCGCGCCGGTCTGGTAAACAGCCTGACGCAAACCGTGATCAAGCTAACCGCGCCTGGCGTGCCGGATATCTATCAGGGCAGCGAAGCGCTGAACTTCAGCCTGGTCGATCCCGATAACCGCCGCGAGCCAGACTATGACGAACTGGAAAAGATGCTCGATGCGCAGGATGTCGACTTCAACAGTGAAGCGGCGTGGATGAATGGCCAGCTGAAGCAGCATACGATCGCCACGGTTTTACGCTTCCGTCAGCAGCAGCCCAACCTGTTCCGTAAAGGCGATTACCTGCCGCTGTCTGCGGTGGGCAAATATGCCGACAAGATCCTGGCTTACGCCCGCACCGAAGGCGATAAAACCCTGATTGTTATCGCGCCACACCTGGTGTTTGACATGCTGCACGGCACCCTGGCCAGACCGCATATTGAACGCTGGCTCGATACCGATATCGTGCTGCCTGAGCACCTGACCGATCGCCGCTACCGCGATCTGCTCAGCGGAGAAGAGATGCAGTTAGCGGATCGGATTGACCTTGAATCCGTGGATTGTTGTTCGCCACTCATACTCGTCAGTGAATGATGATATTGCCCTGCTTTGCGGTTAGCCGCGGCGGGGCGTAAAAAATAGCGATGCGAAAAAGAGGCATACATGTCAAACGATCAGCATTTTGAAATCACTGCGGGACACAGTCAGCAACTCGGGGCTAATTTTGATGGTCAGGGCGTTAACTTCGCCCTGTTTTCGGCTAACGCTGAGCGCGTGGAACTCTGCCTGTATGATGAGAGCGGACAGCACGAAATCGGCAGGCTTGACCTGCCGGAATATACTCATGAAGTGTGGCACGGCTACGTGCCGGGCCTGCAGCCCGGCGCGCTCTACGGCTACCGCGTGCACGGTCCGTACGATCCAGAAAACGGCCATCGCTTTAACCCAAACAAGCTGCTGCTCGATCCCTACGCCCGCGAAATCGCCGGTGATATTGAGTGGAACGAGGCGCACTTTGCCTACGACCTGCTGCATGAAGATAAAGATCTGACTTTTGATACGCGCGACAGCGGCCCGTATACGCCGAAAGCGCGCGTTATCGATCCCAATGAATTTGACTGGCAGGATGAGAATCGCCCGTCGATTCCGTGGCCAAAAACGCTGATTTACGAAACCCATGTCAAAGGTTTTACCCAGCTGAACAGCGCGGTGCCGCCAGAACTGCGTGGCACCTATGAAGGTATGGGCCACAAATCGGTGGTGGATTACATCAAGAACCTCGGCGTCACCTCGGTAGAACTGCTGCCGGTGCACTGGTTCCCGGACGATCAGCATCTGCTCGACAAAGGGCTGAAAAACTTCTGGGGCTATAACACGCTGGGCTTCTTTGCGCCGGTTTCCCGCTACTTCGGACCGAACGGTATTCAGGGCTTCCGCGATATGGTGCGCGCCTATCATGACGCCGGGATCGAGGTGATTCTCGACGTGGTCTATAACCACACCGCCGAAGGTAACGAACTCGGTCCCACGCTGTCGTTTAAAGGCATCGATAACTTCTCCTATTATCGCACCATGCCCGATCAGCACCGTTATTACATCAACGACACCGGCACCGGTAACACGGTAAACACCTCGCATCCGCGCGTACTGCAGATGATCCTCGATTCCCTGCGTTACTGGGCAGAATCGATGCATATCGACGGTTTTCGCTTCGATCTCGGCACCATTCTTGGCCGCGAGCCAGAAGGGTTTGATGAGCGCAGCGGCTTCTTTGACGCCATTATGCAGGATCCGGTACTGTCAAAACTGAAGCTGATCGGCGAGCCGTGGGATATCGGTCCTGGCGGTTATCAGGTTGGCGGCTTCCCGCCGGGCTGGGCAGAATGGAACGATAAATACCGCGACACGGTGCGCGAATACTGGAAAGGCAACAACGTGGCGACCGACTTTGCCGCCCGTCTGCTTGGTTCCGGCGACCTGTACGATCAGCGCGGCCGTCGTCCGTGGGCAAGCGTTAACTTTATCACCGCGCACGATGGCTTTACGCTCAACGATCTGGTCTCTTACGACGAGAAGCACAACACCGACAACGGCGAAGATAACAACGACGGCCACAACGACAACCGTTCCTACAACTACGGTGCTGAAGGCCCAACCGACGACGAAGGCATCAACGCGGTGCGTGAGCGCCAGAAGCGCAACTTCCTCGCCACCATTCTCTTCTCGCACGGCACGCCAATGCTGCTGGCCGGTGATGAGTTTGGCCGCAGCCAGTTGGGTAACAACAACGGCTATTGCCAGGACAGTGAAATTTCTTGGGTGCACTGGGATAACCTGCCCGCCAGTGCTGAAGCGCTGCGTGAATTCACCCGCGAAGTCATCAGGCTGCGCGCTGAGCAGCCGCTGCTGCGTCGCGAAAGCTGGCGCGACGGCATGGACATCAAGTGGTTCAACGCTGGCGGCGGTTTCCAGCAGTCTGAGCAGTGGGATGAAGGCTCAACCATCGGCGTCTACATTGGCCGTGCCGATCTGGTGGAGCAGGAAGGCCTCTGGCATGACGTGCTGATGCTGTTCAACCCGTTTGAAGGCAACGTGCCGTTTCGCATTCCGCAGTTTGGTGAAGGCGGCTGGGTGCTGGAGCTCACCACGTCCGATACGGCGAAGCGCGGTCTGGTGATCACCAAAGAGAAGGATTTTGAACTGGAAGGTCGCAGTATCGCCCTGTTCAGACGTCCCTGATTTTTACCCATAAAAAAAGCGGCTGCATAGCCGCTTTTTTTTCGTCTTCAGCGCTTAGCGCCAGGACTTATACAGGTTGATCAGGCCATTGGTAGAGCTGTCATGGCTGCTGATCTGCTCGTCGCCGCCCAGTTCAGGCAGGATACGATTTGCCAGCTGTTTGCCCAGCTCAACGCCCCACTGATCGAAGGTGAAGATGTTGAGAATAGCGCCCTGAGTAAAGATCTTATGCTCATACAGCGCAATCAACGCTCCCAGGCTGAACGGCGTAATGTCACGCAGCAGGATGGAGTTGGTTGGACGGTTGCCTTCGAACACCTTGAACGGCACCACGTGCTCAACGTCAGCCGCTGATTTACCGGCGTCGGTAAACTCTTTTTCCACCGTATCGCGGCTTTTACCAAAGGCCAGCGCTTCGGTCTGTGCAAAGAAGTTAGAGAGCAGCTTTTCATGATGATCCGCCAGCGCGTTATGCGTGGCCGCCGGTGCGATAAAGTCGCACGGCACCAGCTTGGTGCCCTGATGAATCAGCTGATAAAACGCATGCTGACCATTGGTGCCCGGCTCGCCCCAGATGATTGGGCCAGTCTGGTAATCCACCGGATTGCCGTTGCGGTCGACATACTTGCCGTTTGACTCCATGTTGCCCTGCTGGAAGTACGCCGGGAAACGGTGCATGTACTGGTCATACGGCAGAATGGCTTCGGTTTCGGCACCGAAGAAGTTGTTGTACCAGATGCCGATCAGCGCCAGCAGCACCGGCAGGTTCTGTTCAAATGGCGTGGCAGCAAAATGCTGATCCATGGCGTGTGCGCCGCTGAGCAGCTCAACAAAGTTGTCGTAGCCCACGGACAGCACGATCGACAGACCGATGGCTGACCACAGAGAATAACGGCCGCCGACCCAGTCCCAGAACTCAAACATGTTGTTGGTATCGATGCCGAACTCGCCCACCGCTTTGGCGTTGGTTGAGAGCGCGGCGAAGTGCTTGGCCACGTGACTGCTGTCACCGGCGCTTTTCAGGAACCAGTCGCGCGCGCTGTGGGCGTTGGTCATGGTTTCCTGAGTGGTGAAGGTTTTTGAGGCGACCAGGAACAGCGTGGTTTCCGGGTTCACTTTTTTCAGCGTTTCTGCGATGTGCGTGCCATCCACATTGGAGACAAAGTGCATGTTGAGGTGATTTTTATACGGGCGCAGCGCTTCGGTAACCATAAACGGACCGAGGTCGGAGCCGCCAATGCCGATGTTAACCACATCGGTAATCGGCTTGTCGGTATAGCCTTTCCATTCGCCGTTGATAATGCGCTCGGAGAACGCCTTCATCTTCTCCAGCACCGCGTTGACTTCCGGCATCACATCTTTGCCATCGACCAGGATCGGCGTGTTGCTGCGGTTACGCAATGCAACATGCAGCACGGCGCGATCTTCGGTGCGGTTGATCTTCTCACCGGAAAACATCGATTTAATCGCCTCGGCCAGCTCGGTCTCTTTGGCCAGCGCCTGCAGTTTTTCCAGGGTTTCAGCGGTGATGCGGTTTTTGGAGTAATCCACCAGCATCTGATCGTCAAAGGTGGCGGAGAATTTTGCAAAACGGTCGCCATCCTGCGCAAAGAGATCGGCGATTGTAACATCTTTCATCTGTTCAAAATGCTGCTGCAGGGCCTGCCAGGCAGCGGTTTGTGTCGGATTGATATTTTTCATGGCAATACTCTTTTTTATTTAAGAACCGTAATTCTGACCGGGCGCTATGGTACCTGCTGCTGATAAATGGCTCGTCTTTTGCTGCAACAGGCTACGACGATGATTACGCAGCAAATATCCTGCGTTTCGCCCGGGGCTAATTATAATTCAGGCTGCGACGATGATGTCCGCAATGCGTTTCAGTATGACTACTCTTGCCGTTTAAAGGAAAAAATTTTATGGCGCTCTCCTCGCCTTTGTTGTTGGTTATCATTGGGCTTAGCTCGCTTGCCGCCCAGTGGCTCGCCTGGTTACTGCGCCTGCCTGCCATTTTACCGCTGTTGATTTTCGGCATAATCCTTGGCCCCGTAACGCACGTTTTGCAACCTGATGCGCTGTTTGGCGATCTGCTGTTTCCGCTGGTCTCGCTATCGGTGGCGATCATCCTGTTTGAAGGCGCACTGACGCTGCGTGTTGAGGAGATCCGCGGCCTCGGCGGCGTGGTGCGCAATCTGGTGACCATCGGTATGCTGGTGACCTTTCTGGTGATCAGCCTCGCCTGCTGGGGCCTGCTCGGCTTTCCACCTGAACTGGCCGCGCTGGTCGGTTCGGTGACGGTGGTCACCGGCCCCACGGTGATTGCGCCGCTGATGCGCGTGGTACGCCCCAATGCGGCGATCAATCAGGTGTTGCGCTGGGAAGGCATCGTCATCGATCCGGTTGGCGCTATTTTCACTCTGCTGGTGTTTGAATTCATTGTGCTACGTCAGCAGGCTGAATCGTTAACGCATCTTTTCTGGACGCTGGGGCTGACCGCTGCGGTGGGTCTGATCGCTGGCGCGCTGTTTGGCTGGCTGGTAGGACTGGCGCTGCGCCGCGTCTGGCTGCCGGGCTACCTGCAAAACTTTGCCGTCCTGGCGATTATGCTGACCGCGTTTGGCCTCTCTAACGCCATTGCCGATGAGTCGGGCCTGCTGACGGTCACGGTGATGGGCATCTGGCTGGCAAACATGCGCGAGGTCGATCTCACCGAGATTATCGCGTTCAAAGAGGAGTTGTCAGCGCTGCTGATCTCGGCGCTGTTTATCATCCTCGCCGCACGTCTCGACATTAACGCACTGCTGGCGATGGGCTGGCCGCTGGTTGGCGTGCTGCTGGTGGTGCAGTTTATCGCCCGGCCGCTCTGTATTGCGCTCTCAACCGCCGGATCCAGCCTGCACTGGCGCGATCGTGTGCTGCTGAGCTGGATCGCGCCGCGCGGCATTGTTGCTGCCGCGGTCAGCGCGCTGTTTGCCCTGACGCTGGCGCGCAGCGGTTATCCCGGCGCCGATCGGCTGGTGACGGTGGTGTTTGCCATTATTATCGGCACCGTGGTGGTTCAGAGTCTGACCAGCGCCGCCATGGCACGCTGGCTGCGCGTACAGCAGCAACAGCCGCGCGGCGTGCTGATCATCGGTGCCAACAGCGTGGCACGGTCGCTGGCTGCCGCGCTGCAAAAGCTTGATATTCCGGTGCTGCTGACCGACAGCAGCTGGGAATATTATCGTCAGGCGCGCATGGACGGCATTCCGGCCTATTACGGCAACGCCTGGTCGGAGCATGCGGAAAACTATCTCGATCTCAGCGAAACCGCGCAGGTGCTGGCGCTGTCGCCTAATCGCCATCAGAACGCGCTGGCGGTTTATCACTTCAGCCATATTTTTGGCGAGAAGAAGGTGGCCGCGGTGCGTTCCGGCGCCGAGCTGCGTGGCCGCGGCAAAGGGGAAAACCCGCGCTTCCGTCGTCATGAGCGGCTGTTTGGTCATGAGCAAACCTATGCGCAGCTCAGCGGCCAGCTGGCCAAAGGCGCAGTGATCAAAGCGACGCGGCTGAATGAGAACTTCGGCTGGCTGGAATATCTGGAGAAAAACCGCAGCGTGGTGCCGCTGTTTATCCAGAAAGAAGATGGCACGCTCTACGCTTTCGACGGTGAAAGCACGCCACCGCTGCCCTGTACGCTGATTGCCATGGTGCAAAATGAGCCGCTTTCGGGCCGCGAACCGTTGACAGCAGCGCCATAGTCCGATATTTGTATGCGCCTACTTGCGCACCCGTGCGCAAGCCAGAAGAGGCGCGTCGCCCAGGTAGTGTGTTAGAGGAGCCGTTTCCGCTGAAAACACATGATGGGGAGCGACGCCGAGGCGGAACAACACGCGGCGTGTTGTTCTGTCGACCACAGGGGCTGAATCCTCTGGGTTGTCACCAGAAACGTGCGGCAGTCGGGCGTTTCGCAAGGTGGGGCGCTTCTGGGTGACCTCGTAGTGACCGCCGATCTACGTCTTCTCCCTTTTCTGTGCCCCCCTTGTGCCAAGGCTGATAAAATACTTACCCAACACGTTTGAGTGGCGCGACTATGGCCATTATCGTGACGCCGGTGCCCTGCGCCGTGGCCCACGAAATGTGCACTAAACCGCTTGAAATATCATGGGTGCAACCTGACACGAGGTGTTGTTTACATGTCTCAATCTACCCTTATCGTGGCCAAATTTGGCGGCACCAGCGTCGCAAACTTTGACGCTATGAACCGCAGCGCCGATGTGGTGCTGGCCGACAGCAACGTGCGCCTGGTGGTGCTTTCCGCCTCGGCGGGCATTACCAACCTGCTGGTCTCGCTGGCTGAAGGCCAGCAACCGGAACAGCGTGCCGCGATGCTGGATGAGATCCGTCACATTCAGTACGCCATCATCGATCGCCTGCAGCACGGCGATATCATTCGCGAAGAGATCGACCGCATGCTGGATAATGTCGCCATGCTGTCGGAAGGCGCCGCGCTGGCCACCTCAACCGCGCTCACCGACGAACTGGTCAGCCACGGCGAACTGATGTCGACGCTGCTGTTTGTGGAAGTGCTGCGTGAGCGTCACGTCGCGTCCGAATGGTTTGACGTGCGCAAAGTGATCCGCACCAACGATCGCTTTGGCCGTGCCGAACCGGATATGGCGGCGCTGACCTCGCTGGTCGACCAGCAGCTTAAACCGCGTCTGCGCAATGCGCTGGTGATCACCCAGGGCTTTATCGGCAGCGAAAGCAAGGGCCGCACCACCACGCTCGGCCGTGGCGGCAGTGACTACTCCGCCGCCCTGCTCGGCGAAGCGTTACAGGCACAGCGTATTGATATCTGGACCGACGTGCCGGGAATTTACACCACCGATCCGCGCGTGGTGCCGTCAGCCAAGCGTATCGATGAGATCACCTTTGAAGAAGCCGCTGAAATGGCGACCTTTGGCGCCAAGGTGCTGCATCCGGCGACGTTGCTGCCGGCGGTACGCAGCGATATTCCGGTGTTTGTCGGCTCCAGTAAAGACCCCGCTGCGGGCGGCACTATCGTCTGTAACCAGAGTGAAAACCCGCCGCTGTTCCGTGCGCTGGCGTTACGCCGCAAGCAGACGCTGCTCACCCTGCACAGCCTGAACATGCTGCATGCACGCGGCTTTCTGGTGGAAGTGTTTACCATTCTGGCGCGCCATGACATTTCGGTGGATCTGATCACCACCTCTGAAGTGAGCATTGCCCTGACGCTGGATACCACCGGTTCCACCTCAACCGGCGGCAGTCTGTTGACGCAGGCGCTGCTGACCGAGCTGTCATCGCTGTGCCGTGTGGAAGTGGAAGAGAACCTGGCGCTGGTGGCGATCATCGGCAACAAGCTGTCGCAAGCGTGCGGCGTTGGCAAAGAGGTGTTCGGCGTGCTTGAGCCGTTTAACCTGCGCCTGATCTGCTACGGTGCCAGCAGTTATAACCTCTGCTTCCTGGTACCGGGCGGCGATGCCGAGCAGGTAGTGCGGACGCTGCACCAGAACCTGTTCGAATAAGTACGCTTTTGAGTGCTGATTAAGCCGGACACCGTCCGGCTTTTTTATGGCCGCTGTTCGCTACCGGTACTGAGACGCGTCTCGAATATCCGTAAACCGCCTGGTTTTTAAGCAACTTTTCCCTCTGGCGATTGCCATCGACGTGATTAACCCGATAATCGCGCTCCGCAATTATGCGCATTCAATGGAAGAACAACATGCAAAAATTCATGGCTGAATTACTCGGCACCTTCGTGCTGGTATTGGGCGGCTGCGGCAGCGCCGTACTGTCCGCGGCGTTCCCGCAGCTGGGCATCGGCTTCGCTGGCGTGGCACTGGCATTTGGCCTGACCGTGCTGATCATGGCGTACGCGGTAGGCCATATTTCCGGTGGCCATTTTAATCCGGCGGTGACGCTGGGCCTGATTGCTGGCGGACGTTTTCCTCTGTCACAGGCGCTGCCTTATATCATCGCTCAGCTGGCGGGTGCGACGGCGGCGGCGGCGGTACTTTATCTGGTCGCTTCTGGTCAGCCGGGCTTTGACGTTACTGCCAGCGGCTTCGCCAGCAACGGTTTCGCCGAGCATTCGCCGGGCGGTTACAGCCTGTTGGCCGGTATGGTTATCGAAGTGGTGCTGACCGCCGTGTTCCTGATTGTGATCATGGGCGCGACCGACAAAGGTGCACCAGCAGGCTTTGCCCCGATCGCTATCGGTCTGGCGCTGACGCTGATTCACCTGGTGAGCATTCCGGTAACCAACACCTCGGTTAACCCGGCGCGCAGCACCGGCGTGGCCCTGTTTCAGGGCACCTGGGCGCTGTCCCAGCTGTGGATGTTCTGGCTGATGCCGATCGTTGGTGCGGTACTTGGTGGTGTGATCTATCGGAATTTACTGCAAAAAGCAGAGGATTAAGCCTGCCCGTTCGCGGATCGACAGCAGTCGATCCGCATTTTCCTCCCCGCCCGGCCCGCCGCGTTTTTCAGCCAGAGTGAAATGTTATGATTTCGTTCCGATGCGCGTTGCCGCACCGTTTTTTGCTATGGCACATCGTTATTCTGATTCTGATTCTAATAAGGACCTAAGGTTATGCTCGCCACCGTTACCCGCCTGTTCCCGCTGTGGGCAGTGCTGCTCTCCGTTGCTGCTTATTACTCTCCCGGTACCTTTCTGGCAATCGGCCCGTGGGTCAGTTATCTACTGATGCTGATCATGTTTGGTATGGGTGTCACCCTGAATATTGGCGATTTCAAACGCGTGCTGACGCGCCCGGCACCGGTGATTGCCGGCACTTTTCTGCACTATCTGGTGATGCCGCTGGCCGCATGGGGGCTGGCGAAGCTGTTTCATATGCCGCCCGACCTCTCTGCCGGCATGATTCTGGTCGGCAGCGTCGCCAGCGGCACTGCCTCCAACGTGATGATCTATCTGGCAAAAGGCGATGTTGCGCTGTCGGTGACCATCTCGTCGGTTTCCGCGCTGGTCGGGGTTTTCGCTACGCCACTGCTGACCCGTTTTTACGTCGATACCCATATTCAGGTCGATGTGGTGGGCATGCTGCTCAGTATCATAAAAATTGTGCTGATACCGATCACCCTGGGACTGATTATCCATCACACGCTGAATGGCGTGGTGCGGCGCGTCGAGCCCTATCTGCCTGCGTTCTCAATGGTCTGCATCCTGCTGATCATCAGCGCAGTAGTGGCGGGCAGTCAGGGCTTTATTGGTTCGGTGGGTCTGGTGGTTATCGCCGCGGTGATGCTGCATAACGCCATTGGCCTGCTTGGCGGTTACTGGGGCGGTAAGCTGTTTGGCTTTGATGAGTCGACCTGCCGCACGCTGGCGCTGGAAGTGGGCATGCAGAACTCCGGTCTGGCGGCGACGCTGGGCAAGCTCTACTTTTCGCCGCTGGCGGCGCTGCCAGGCGCGCTGTTCTCAGTTTGGCACAACCTCTCCGGCTCCTTGCTGGCGGGCTACTGGTCCGGCAAACCGATTAAGAAAAAGTAATCGGCATGACGTAAAAAGGGCGGCCTGAGCCGCCCTTTTTTATTCCTCTTCGCGCTCTTCCGGCGGCTGCTCCAGCACGCTGTAAGCCACGGCGCAAAACAGCGAGTTCAGGCGGTTCATGTCGCCTAACAGGCCCAGATGCAGCGAACTGGTTTCAATGCTCTGCACGTTCTGCTGGTGCAGGCGATTGACGTGGGCATGGGAATAACGCCGGTTGAGCATGCGGAAGCGGTGCTTGGCGCGGCGCAGTTTTTTTGCACTATTGATATCCTGCGACAGAAACACCGACAGGCTGAGCTGCAGGTTCGCCCTGAGCTTCTCCTGCATCGCTTCCAGCTCCTGCAAACCTTCCGGCGAGAACGCGCGCTGCGTCGCCAGCGATTTGTCCGCCACGTCGCCGCTCATGCGCTCCAGCACATCGCCCGCCTGCTCAAGATTGAGCGCCATTTCAATAATCTCCGCCCAGCGCTTCGCTTCGGCCTCTGGCAGATCCTCTTTTGGCATGCGCGCCAGATAGAGCTTGATGGCGGTGTAGAGCACGTCGACATCGTCATCCAGCCGCCGTATAACCCGATCTTCTCGCGGCTGGCCGTGCATCACATTGTTGAAGGTGTTGAGCATCTGCTCCAGTACGTCGCCCATGCGCAGGGTTTCACGCGCGGCGTTAACCAGCGCCAGCGCAGGCGTATCCAGCGAGCTACGATCGAGATGCTTCGGCTTGATGCGCGCATCGCTCTCGGTATCGTCGGCAATCAGACGCTGACACAGGCTGGCCATCGGTCCGGCAAACGGCACCATTACCAGACAGCGAATCAGGTTGTAGAAGACGTGAAAGAAGATCACCAGCTCTTCATCGTTGACCGGCAGCCGATCGAGCTGCGGCGCCAGCACGTGGATAAAGGGCAGCACAATAATGCAGCCGATAAACTTAAACAGCAGGCTGCCCAGTGCCACGCGTTTGCCCGCCGCGTTGGAGCCGCTGTTGTTGATCATCGCCAACAGGCCGCTGCCCAGGTTAGCGCCCACCACCAGACAGAGCGCGACCTGAAAGCTGATCACGTTGGTGGCGGTGAGCGTGGCGGTGATCAGCACCGCGGCCAGGCTGGAGTAACTGATAATGGCAAACACCGCACCGATCAGCGCATCCAGCAGGATATCGCCGGTCAGCGAGGAGAAAATGACCTGAACGCCTGACGCCTGAGTAATCGGCCTCGCCGCCTCAACGATCAGCTGCAACGCCAGCAGAATCAGCCCAAGGCCAATGCTGGCACGGCCAAGCTGACCGGCGCGCGACTGCTTGCGTCCAAGGAAAAAGATCACGCCGAAGAGGATAAACAGCGGCGAAAGCCAGCTGAGATCGAAGGTCAGGATACGCGCCATCAGCGCGGTGCCGACGTCGGCGCCGAGAATGGTGACCAGCGCGGGCGTCAGCCCCATTAGCCCCTGCGCGACAAACGACGTCACCAGCAAGGTGGTGGCATTGCTGCTTTGCACCAGCGCGGTGACGCCGATGCCGGCCAGAAAGGCCATCGGCTTTTTGTCGATGCTGCGGCTGAGCACGCGCCGCAGGTCGGCGCCGAAAACACGCATGATGCCGCTGCGTACAATGTGGGTTCCCCACACCAGCAGCGCCACGGCAGAGAGTAAATTAAGCAGGGTTAACACCGATACGCACTCCTTTGACGTCAGGCTTGACTCGTTACACTCACCTCCCAGCCTGACGTGAAGAGCGGCTCACACGTTATCTTGCTGCGCCATGGACTTTTTCGCATGGGTTAAACCACCTGGCGCACCGTTGATAGCTCTAACTGTAGACCAATTTTTCTGCCGATGGCATGAAGATCGTCGGGCGAGCGGTTGAGGACATCAACTGATAATTCAACGCCCTGCGCGCGCACACGGTAGCGAATGATGTTGCCCAGCAGGCTGTGGCTGAGGATATCCGCCGCAATGCCTTTGTCGGGCGCGCAAAGCTGGATCGACTCTGGCCGAATAGCGATCTGTCCATACCACGGTTGGCCGGTCAACTGCGTCGCCTCGGCGGCGCTCAGCAGGTTGTAATTGCCAATAAACCCGGCGGCAAACAGGTTGACCGGCTGGGTGTAGAGCGTTTCGGCATCGCCGTTCTGCACGATTTTGCCGCGGTTCATCAGCACGATACGGTCAGACATGCTCAGCGCCTCTTCCTGATCGTGGGTGACAAACAGCGTGGTCAGCTTAAGCTCCTGCTGAATGCGGCGAATCTGCTCGCGCAGGTGGCGGCGAATACGCGCATCCAGCGCCGACAGCGGCTCATCAAGCAGCAGCAGCCGTGGACGCGTCACCAGCGATCGCGCCAGCGCCACGCGCTGCGACTGGCCTCCCGAAAGCTGATGCGGATAGCGGCGGGCAAACTCGTTCAGCTCCACCATCTCCAGCGCCTCGCCGACCCGCTGGCGGATAGTCTCCGTCGACAGCTTCTGCATCTTCAGGCCGAAGGCGACATTTTTCTCCACTGTCATATTGGGAAACAGCGCGTAGCTCTGAAATACCATGCCGATGGTGCGTTTCTGCGGCGGCAGCGGCACAATATTGCTGCCCTGCAGCAGGATCTCTCCGCTGTCGACTTCGGTCAGCCCGGCCAGGCAGCGCAGCAGCGTTGATTTACCGCAGCCGCTTGGGCCGAGCAGCGTTACCAGCTCGCCTTCGCGGGCGCTGAAGTCGATCTGTTCAAAAATTTGCGTCGCGCCGTAGCGCTTGTTCAGCTGGTTGACGGCCAGATAGGTCATTGTTAGCTCCGCTCACGATTAAGCCGGTTTGCCAGCCAGGTCACCAGCAGCACCACGAAGAAATAGGAGATCACCAGCGCGCTGGTAAAATGGCCGCTGCCGTTACGCATGTTGTAGAGATAGACCTGCAGCGTTTCGTAGCGTGAACCGACCAGCATGTTGGCGAAGACAAATTCACCGATCAAAAAAGAGAACGACAGCAGCACGGCGATGGTCGCGCCTTTACGCAGATTAGGCAGTACCACCAGCAGCGCCGCACGCCAGGTGCTGGCACCGAGCAGGCTGGCCGCATCCATCAGTTCACGCAGGTTGATCGCCTGCATGTTGTTGGCGATGGCGCGATAGATAAACGGCAGTGCGATGGTGAAATAGCAGCCGATCAATATCCACGGCGTACCGGCGATCATCAGCGGCTCGCCGGAGTAGAGCTGCAGCAATCCCACCGAGGAGACCACAGGTGGCACGGCAAACGGCAGCAGGATTAGCACGTTCATCAGCGCATCCAGCTTCGGCAGCCACCAGGCGATGGCGAACATCGCGGGCAACACCAGCAGCAGCGAAAACAGCAAGGCACCCGCGCATATCAGCAGCGAATGCCACAGCGCGGTCAGGAAGCGCGTATCGCTCCAGAGCGCATAGAGCCAGCGCAGCGTGTAGCCACGCGGCAAAATGGTGCCGTTCCAGCTGTTGGAAATCGCATAAAGCAGCGTGGCCAGCAGTGGCAGCGCCAGAATCAACAGCAGTGCCGCGACCATCAGCCGATGCCATAGTCGTTCTCCTCGCGTCATCGCCCTCTCCCGCCTATTTAGCTTGTAGCCAGCTGCGGCGCAGCAGCCATTGATGAATCAGGGTGATCACCGTCATGATCGCCACCAGTAGCATCGCCAGCGCGCTGCCCATGTTGGGATCGAGTGAAATGTCGCCCGAGACCAGGGCCGCAATGCGCACCGGCACGACGTTGAAGTTGCCGGTAGTCAGGGCATAAATGGTGGCGTACGCGCCCAGCGCATTCGCCAGCAAAATAACAAAAGTACCCAGCAGCGCCGGTGAGAGAATCGGCAGGCCGATGTGCCACCAGTAACGCGCGCGGCTGGCGCCAAGCAGCGCCGCTGACTCCTGCCACTCTTTGCGCAGTCCGATAAACGCCGGATAGAGCAGCAGCAGCGCAAGCGGGATCTGAAACCAGGTGTAAACCAGAATCATGCCGTCGCGCGAGTAGAGCCGAAAGCTCGCCGCCATGCCCAGGTTGCGCAGCAGCAGTGTCAGGCAGCCGTTGAGGCCCAGCAAAATCACAAACGCAAAGGCCAACGGTACACCGGCGAAGTTACTGGTCATATTGGTGAAAGAGAGCATAAAGCGGTGCAGTCGTCCTTCGCCCAGCTGGCTGAGCGAGTAGCCCGCCACCAGCGCAATCAGCAAGCCATACAGGCTCGACCACAGCGCAATATCCAGCGAGAAGCGAAACGCCTGTTGATAAAATGGCGAGCCGAAAATCTCGCGATAGTTATCAATGCCCCAGCGTTGATCCACATCGCTCCAGAACGCGTTGATTGCCATCCAGATCAGCGGGGCGATCTGGAACGCGATGAAGAACAATGCGAATGGCAGCAGGCAGAGCAGCGCGATGCCTTTACCCTTCACAGGCTGCGCTCCGTCAGCAAGCCGTGACAGACCGGCTTATCGTGCGGCACGCCAAGCACGTTGCACAGCGTGCCGCACAGCTCGGTTTGACGCGGCTGCAGCGCCGGTTGCAGAGAGAACGCCTCACCGAAAACAAACAGCGGCACTTCGGTCTCCTCCGGCAGCGTGCCGCCGTGGCTGCGATCGTCGTTCATGCCGTGATCGGCGGTGATCATCACCTGATAACCCGCAGCCAGCCAGCCGGGCAGCCAGAGCGACAGATAGCTGTCGGCCATGCGCGCCCGATTGCGGTACTGCGCCGACAACAGACCGTGGCGATGACCGGCATCGTCGATGTTCATGGGGTGAATCAGCAGGAAATCAGGTTGATAGCGAAGGCGCAGGCTTTCGGCATCTTCGAACAGGTGCGAATCGGGATAACCATCATCGTGATAAAAGTGCCCGTACTGAATGGGCAATTCAGGTGCCAGCGTATGCCGATCGCGGGCGGCCACGAACGGCGTACGGTTATAGAGTTCGCTGACCCAGTGGTATGCCGCCGCCGCGGTGGTTAATCCGGCATCACGCGCACAGTGGAACAGGCTGCGCGCTTTGCTCAGGCGGCTAATGCCGTTATGCACAATGCCGCTGGCCACCGGCGTGATGCCGGTGAGAATGCACTCATAAAGCGGACGCGACAGCGATGGCAGCTCACAGCGCAGGCTGTAATACGCACCGGTTCCCTGCGCGCATTCGGCATGCAGATAGCCCATTGCATGTTGCGCTACCTGATTGCTCAGGCCATCCAGCACCACTAAGATCGCTTTCATGCCGACTCCTTACTGCTGCATATTGATCACAACGTTTTCCTGCCACAGGCGCGGCAGCAGCTTCGAGGTTTTATCCCACGCGGCCTGATCTTTGATCGGACGGGCACTCTTGTACTCGGACTGCGGCAGCAGTTTCGCCTGCACATCAGCGGGCAGCGTCAGATGCTCTGCGCGAATTGGACGGGCATAACCGCGCGCCAGATTGATCTGGCCGGCATCAGAAAAGATGTATTCACGCGCCAGTTTGGCGGCGTTGGGATGCTTCGCATATTTGTTGATAATGGTGGTGTAGCCCGAGGTCACGGAGCCATCGGATGGGATAACCACTTCATAGCGATTTTTATCGATCTGATCGCGATAGTTGAGGCCGTTGAAATCCCAGACCACCGCCATCTGCACTTCGCCTTTTTCGATGTTAGCAATCACCGGATCGGTAACGCCGAGCCGCCCCTGCTTCGCCAGCTCGCCAAAAAAGGCCAGCGCTGGTTTGAGATTTTTTTCGTCACCGCCTAACGCATAGTTAGCCGCCAGCACACCGTTGGCCGCCTGCGCTGCCACGCCGACATCGCCAATGGTGACGGTATATTTGCCCTTTTTCAGATCGGCCCAGCTGTGGGGAATATCTTTGATCTGCTGCTTATCCACCAGAAAGGCGATGGTGCCGGTATAGGCCAGCGCCCAATGTCCCTCTTTGTCTTTTGCCCAGTCCGGCACCTGATCCCAGTGGCTCGGCTTATAGGGTTGCGTAACGCCTTTGGCCACCGCGACCGGACCGAATGCCGCGCCAACATCACCGATGTCCGCGCTGGCGTTGCTTTTCTCGGCGGCAAACTTGGCAATCTCCTGGGCAGAAGACATGTCGGTGTCGCTATGTTGTAAACCGTACTTGCTGCTGAGATCGCTCCAGGTCTCTTTCCAGTTGGCCCAGGTATCTGGCATACCAACGCTGTTGACCTGGCCTTCACTTTTGGCCGCTTTTTCCAGCGCCGCGGTATCCGCAGCGTTCGCCGCGGAAAATGCACAGAGAATCGAACTGGCTAACAGAGAGACGAACAAAGGTTTCATAGCTGTTGCTCCAGGTGATAAGTTGGATGGCGTGCTGGTCTAGTCCAGCAAAATCCGAGCCAATCTAGCCTGGCGGTGTGACGCTTTTATTTCAGCGCGGCGACAGCGCGATGATGTGGTGTAATTATGCCGTGCCGGCGCTATTACGGTGCAGCACGCCCTTAAATGAGGCTAAGACGATGGGAAAATTGCTGCTGACCACTGCCGACGCGATCGGTCAGGCGCTGGTTGCACGGATTGCGGCGGGCGAGTTTCATCAGGGCGATCGCCTGCCTGCGGAACGTGAACTCAGCGAGCATTATCGCACCACGCGGATCACGCTACGCGAGGCGCTGGGCCAGCTTGAACAGCAGGGTAAGATTTACCGCGAGTTACGCCGTGGCTGGTTTGTCGCCCCGCCGCGATTAATTTACAACCCGCTGCATCGCAGCCATTTTCACGCCATGGTCGAGCGTCAGGGCCGCGTCGCCGAGACCGAAGTGCTCGACGCACGGCCGGTGACGCTGGATCATGCATTAGCGCAAACGCTGGCAATGCACCCCGGCGAAGAAGCCTGGCGCATCAGCCGTCTGCGACGCATCGACGGTCGCGCGGTGCTTTACGTCGAACATTATCTGAATCCCATCTGGTTTCCCGGTCTGTTAACCGCTGATTTGACCCGCTCACTCACCGAACTCTATTCACAGCGTTACGGCATTCAATACGGCGGTGTGCGCTTCACCATCCTGCCGGGCCCACTTCCCGCCTTCGCCGCCCCCGCCCTGAAAGTCGCCGCCGGCAGCCCCGGCTTGTTCATTACCCGCATCAACCGCGACCAGCACAACCGCATCATCGACTGCGACCACGAATACTGGCGCTACGACGCCCTCTGCGTCGATGTTGAAGCCTGACATCTCGCCCACCATTTAAGGTTCTTTAAGGCCACATTTTTAGCTTTTAGCTTTTAGCTTTTAGCTTTGGGCTTTGGGCTTTGGGCTTTGGGCTTTGGGCTTTGGGCTTTGGGCTTTGGACTTTGGGTTTTGGGTTTTGGGTTTTGGGTTTTGGGTTTTGGGTTTTGGGTTTTGGGTTTTGGGTTTTGGGTTTTGGGTTTTGGGTTTTGGGTTTTGGGTTTTGGGTTTTGGGTTTTGGGTTTTGGGTTTTGGGTTTTGGATTTTTAGCTCTGGGCTTTTGCTTTTGCTTTTGCTTTTGCTTTTGCTTTTGCTTTAAAGATGTTGACCTGGCTTTTGACCTTTAGAGGCATCACCACCGCCGAGGCAAAAGCATTTTCCAGGACGAGCCGCAGGGATGCGGCGAGAAGGTGCGTTGAGCAGGAGCGAATCGCGCCTGGTCCGTCAGGAAAAGGGTTTTGGTGAGGGCACCCGCGCAGCGGGCGGTTGTGTTTGCCGGATAGCGCGGGTGCAGGGCCGGGGCGACTGCCGGCCCTGCTCGGGCTGCCTTCAGGCAGAACGAAATAGCCTTTGACCTCGCCCTGTTCGGGCTGCCTTCAGGCAGAACGAAATAGTTTTTGACCTTAAAACGTTGGCCTCAAGACGTTGACCTTAAAAAGCCCGCCTGCAAGGCAACACACCCTCACTCCGCATCGTAACCCAAATTCGGTGCCAGCCAGCGCTCCACTTCACCTACCGCCATCCCCTTACGCGCCGCGTAATCTTCAATCTGATCGCGCTGCAGCTGAGCAACGGCAAAGTATTTACTTTCAGGATGGCTGAAGTACCAGCCGGAAACCGACGCACCAGGCCACATCGCGAAAGATTCTGTCAGCTGCATGCCGGTATGCGCCTCGACGTCCAGCAGCTGCCAGATAGCCGCTTTCTCAGTATGTTCAGGACAGGCGGGATAACCCGGCGCCGGACGAATACCCTGATAATTTTCGCGAATCAACTCTTCATTGCTGAGGTTTTCATTGGCACCAAAGCCCCAGATCACCTTACGCACGCGTTCATGCAGATATTCCGCGAAAGCTTCCGCCAGGCGATCGGCTAACGCCTTCACCATGATCTTGTTGTAATCATCATGCTGGCGATCGTACGCCTCGGCCAGCGCGTCCTCTTCCAGACCGCCGGTAACGGCAAACGCGCCCAGATAATCCGCTTTACCACTTGATTTCGGCGCCACAAAATCAGCCAGACAGTAATTAGCGAAGTCGGTTTTTTGCGTTTGCTGGCGCAGGTGATAGCTCACCTGAATCACCTGTGAACGCGACTCATCGGCATAAACTTCGATGTCGTCGCCAACGCGGTTGGCAGGAAATATGCCGACAACGCCGCGCGGCGTCAGGCTGCGATGCGTTGACAGCGTATCAAGCAAGGCGTTGGCATCGGCAAACAGCCGCTGCGCCTCTTCGCCAACGACCTCATCCTCAAGGATGCGCGGATATTTACCTGCCAGCGACCAGGTCATAAAAAACGGGGTCCAGTCGATATAATTGCGCAGCGTATCAATGCTGGCGCTGACTTCGCTAACGCCGAGACGATGCGCTACCGGCGGCGTGTAACTTTCCCAGTCGATCGACAACGCATTATCACGCGCTTCCTGCAAGGTCACCGGCGGCGTGCGCGGCTTTTTACGTCCATGCTGAATGCGCACCGTTTCATACTCTTTACGCGTGCGGGTAACAAACTCATCATGTTTGCTGTCGGAAAGCAGCGCAGAAACCACGCCCACGGTGCGTGAGGCGTTCTGCACATAAACCGTTGGGCCACTGTAGTTCTGCTCAATTTTTACTGCGGTATGGGCTTTTGAGGTGGTGGCACCACCAATCAGCAGCGGGATAGTAAAACCCTGACGCTCCATCTCTTTGGCCACGTTAACCATCTCGTCGAGCGATGGCGTAATTAAGCCGGAAAGCCCAATGATATCGGCGTTGAGCTCTCTGGCAGTGCGCAGGATTTTTTCACCTGGCACCATGACGCCAAGATCGATAATTTCATAGTTATTACACTGCAGCACGACGCCAACGATATTTTTGCCGATGTCATGTACGTCGCCTTTCACCGTGGCCAGTACGATTTTGCCGTTGGTGCTGCCCACCGCTTTACTGGCCTCAATATATGGCTCCAGATAAGCCACCGCTTGTTTCATCACGCGTGCGGATTTCACCACCTGCGGCAGGAACATTTTGCCTTCGCCGAACAGATCGCCAACCACGTTCATGCCGGACATTAACGGGCCTTCAATCACCTCAATCGGGCGCGAGGCGTTCTGGCGCGCTGCTTCGGTATCTTCCTCAATAAATTCGGTAATGCCTTTTACCAGCGCATACTCGAGCCGCTTATCGACCTCCCAACTGCGCCATTCCGCCTGGGGTTTGGTACTATCATCCTCGCTTTTGCTGCCACGGTATTTCTCAGCCAAATCCAACAGGCGTTCGGTGCCATCGTCCCGGCGATTGCGCACCACATCTTCTACCGCTTCACGCAGCTCGGCGGGCAGATCGTCGTAGATTGCCAGCTGACCGGCGTTGACGATGCCCATGTCCATGCCGTTGCGAATGGCGTAATAGAGGAAGACGGCGTGAATCGCTTCGCGAACCGGGTCGTTGCCACGAAAGGAGAATGAGACGTTGGAGACACCGCCGGAAATCATGGCATGCGGCAGTTCGCGTTTGATATCTTCACAGGCGCCGATAAAATCCATCGCATAATTATTATGCTCTTCAATGCCGGTGGCTACGGCAAAGATATTGGGGTCAAAGATGATGTCTTCCGGCGGAAAACCGACCTCTTCAGTCAGAATTTTATAAGCACGACGGCAAATCTCGATTTTGCGCGCGCGGGTATCCGCCTGACCAACCTCATCAAAGGCCATTACGACCATCGCAGCGCCGTAGCGACGCACCAGCCGCGCGTGATGTATAAAGGCGTCAACGCCCTCTTTCATCGAGATGGAGTTAACGATGCCCTTGCCCTGAATGCACTGCAGCCCTTTTTCAATCACCTCCCACTTTGAGGAGTCAATCATGATTGGCACCCGCGCGATGTCTGGCTCACCGGCAATCAAGTTGAGAAAGCGCACCATGGCTGCTTCAGCATCCAGCATGCCTTCATCCATGTTGATATCTATGATTTGCGCGCCGCTTTCTACCTGCTGACGTGCTACATCCAGCGCTTCGTTATATTTCTCTTCTTTGATCAGCCGCTTAAATTTTGCCGAACCCGTAACGTTGGTGCGTTCGCCAACGTTCACAAACAGCGAATCGGCGCCGATATTCAAGGGTTCCAGACCCGACAACCGGCAGGCAACCGGCAACGTTGGCACGGTACGCGGTGCCACACCGTCAACGGCGCGCGCCATGGCGGCAATGTGCTGTGGCGTGGTACCACAGCAGCCGCCAACGATATTCAAAAAGCCCGCTCGTGCCCATTCACCAATCTGTTCTGCCATGATATCGGCATCAAGATCGTATTCACCAAAGGCGTTGGGTAAGCCAGCGTTGGGATGAGCTGTCACATAGCTATCGGCAAGGCGTGACAGATCGGCGACATACTGGCGCAGTTCGTCCGGTCCCAGCGCGCAGTTGAGGCCAAAGGAGAGCGGTTCCGCATGGCGCAGGGAGTTATAAAAGGCCTCAGTAGTTTGACCAGACAGCGTACGGCCTGATGCATCAGTGATGGTGCCGGAAATCATCAATGGCAGCGCCACGCCCAACGCTTCCTGTTCACTCTGAATCGCGAAAATGGCCGCTTTGGCGTTTAACGTGTCAAAAACAGTTTCGATCATAAGGAGATCGGCTCCACCTTCAATCAGCGCGCGTGTTGATTCACGATAGGCGGTTACCAGCTGATTAAACGTGACATTTCGGTAAGCGGGATCGTTAACATCCGGTGAAATGGAACAGGTACGATTGGTTGGACCCAATACGCCTGCCACGTAACGCGGACGATCCGGTGTTTTCGCTGTCCATTCATCAGCACAGGCACGTGCCAGCTTCGCCGCTGTGAAATTTATCTCAGCAGAGAGCGATTCCATATGGTAATCCGCCATCGCAATCGTAGTGGCGTTGAAGGTGTTGGTTTCCAGAATATCAGCGCCCGCGGCCAGATAAGCGTGGTGAATCTCACTGATGACGTCGGGACGCGTCAGAACCAGCAGATCGTTATTGCCCTGCAGGTCGCTTTGCCAGTCGGCAAAACGTGCACCGCGAAAATCCTGTTCTGACAGCTTATAGCTCTGGATCATGGTGCCCATGCCGCCATCAAGCAGCATGATACGTCGGGACAGCTGCTGGCGCAGCGCTTCAATTCTATTGCTCACTGGTAGCCTCACCCGCATCGATCCACTGACAGATCTGTCAGTCAGATATCCTGGCATAATGGTTAATAAGGAGAAAGCGGCAGCACTGTTGACAGACGTTGCCGCTAAAAATAAGCGGATTTACTCCAGGGTAGGATTCATATGGCGCAGATCGTAAGGCGTGATCTGATAAACATAATAGTTGAGCCAGTTGGAAAACAGCAGGTTGCCGTGACTACGCCAGCTGGCACGAGGTGGCAGTTCCGGATTGTCCTGTGGGAAGTAATTCCATGGGATTTCCGGGTGCAGACCCGCCTCATAATCCCGATGATATTCTCCGGAGAGCGTGAGCGCATCATACTCCGGATGACCGGTGACAAACGCCAGGCGCTTGTCTTTGCTGGCAAACAGGTAGGCGCCCGTTTGTTCTGATTCTGCAAAGATCTCCAGATCGGTGTAATCGCGGATCGCGTCAGCGGGAAAATCAGCATAACGCGAATGTGGCGCGAGAAAATTATCATCAAAGCCCCGCGTCAGCAGCGCATGAGGGTGCAATATTTGATGCTCATACACGCCGGAGAGTTTTTTTTCACGCGTCAGTTTGGGAATACCGTAGAGAATATTCAATGCCGCCTGCACCGCCCAACATACAAAGAGTGTTGAGGTGACGTGATCTTTTGCCCAGTGCAATACACGCTGGATCTGCGGCCAGTAAGCGACATCATTGAAATCTACTAACCCCAGCGGGGCGCCGGTCACGATCAGTCCGTCATAGTTATCATGTTGAATATCTTCAAAATTACAGTAGAAATTATTCAGATGCTCGATGGGTGTATTGCGCGATTCGCGACTATCAATCCGCAGCAGTTGAACATCAATCTGCAAAGGCGAGTTAGAGAGCAGGCGTAAGAACTGGTTTTCAGTCTCAATCTTTTTTGGCATCAAATTCAGTACCAGCACCTTCAGCGGGCGGATTTCCTGAAGGCTCGCACGCGACGAAGGCATGACAAAAACATTCTCGTTACGCAGAAAATTAACAGCTGGTAGCTCATCGGGCACCCTGATTGGCATAACCGTTATTCCTCACTCTAACCATTTATACGTTTAGACATCCAGACACCCGAAGATAGCCTGGCGAGATGTGAAAGTCGAGCGTTCATGCGGTAATTGAAAATGTTTCAGCTTAAAAGAGATAAGCGATGCTACAGGTTCAGTGCTATTGAGAGTGATGTGAAAGGGTGGGTTTAGGGTTGGGGTTGGGGGTAGGGTCTGGTTCGGGCCCGGGGTCCGGGATCGCGCCGCCGGGGCCGCGCAGGCCGGCCGCATTATCGCCGGCCCGCTCCGGCGGGTAAAGCCCCCGCCCGCCGCGGCCGGCCGTCGCCCCGGCAATCCGGAGAGCGCCTTATTTTTTCCATGGGAAAGGGCCCCGCGCTTTCGCGCGGGGCCCTTCTGGTTTGATGCCTGGCAGTTCCCTACTCTCGCATGGGGAGACCCCACACTACCATCGGCGCTACGGCGTTTCACTTCTGAGTTCGGCATGGGGTCAGGTGGGACCACCGCGCTAGTGCCGCCAGG
>Ga0308169_10000165_pt1 | contig 126619 bp, 99 predicted proteins | sample PhyBR1_2_FD_202139 | JGI IMG/M metagenome (GOLD analysis project Ga0308169, IMG submission 202139) | Phyllosphere microbial communities from UC Gill Tract Community Farm, Albany, California, United States - DLSLSB.R1 | ecosystem: Host-associated > Plants > Phyllosphere > Unclassified | place...
TCTTTTTTGTGAACATTTGATAATTTAAGTAATCAAGAACCGAAGTTCTTGGCACCTTCATCAAACGCCCACACTTATCGACTGTTAATTTTTAAAGAACTTATTCGGTGCTTCTCATCTGCCGTTTGCTTCGAATCGTTTTGTTCGTCAGCAGCAGAGGAACGAGATTATGCCGCCCGCTCAGCAGATCGTCAACAGCTTTTTTTCGACAATTTTCATGAAGGGATATGCGTGACGATTAGAAACGTATTGACGGCCCGGCTATAGTCGATCGCTTCACGCCTTTCGATGGAAGCCCGATGCCACTTGTCCGCCGTATCTTGCAATGCACACTTGCCCTCGTCATCAGCGCCGGCGCGCTGGCGCAAGCGCCTGCGACAACGCCCTTGCCGGTCGAGACGTTCTTTACGCCCAATGTCACCGATTCGGTGCAGGTCTCGCCATCGGGACGCTGGATGGCGATCCAGGGCCGCGCCCAGGGCGAGCGCGCCACCCTGAAGGTGATCGACCTCGAAGGCAAGCAGCCACCCGGCATCGTCGCCAAGTTTTCCCGCTTCGACGTCAGCGATTTCAGCTGGGTCAACGACGACTGGCTGGTGTTCAGCCTCGACGATGAGAACGACAAGAGTGGCAGGGCATCCTACGGCGGCCTGAATGCTGTGCGGCGCGACGGCGAAAAAATGCGCGCGTTGATCAAGCGCCAGTTCGATTCGGCGTTCCAGGAACAGGGCAACGTCGCCCTCGAACCGAACAACGACATGCTGGCGCTCGGCGCTCCGGGCAGCAACGAGATCGTCATCGGCGAAAATCATCTCAGCGCCGACTACAGCGAATACGTCTACCAGAGCCTGCGCACGATGGATGTCTCCAGCGGCGCCACCCGCGTGTTCTTCAAGACCCAGCCGGAGCCGCCGGTGCGCATGGTCAGCTGGCTGCTCGACCGCAAAGGCGTGGCGCGGGTTGGCGTGGCGCGCCAGGACAACACCTATTCGGTCTGGTGGTTCGACACCAAAGGCGCACGCTGGCGCAAAATCGCCGAGCATGCGTGGGGCGAATCGGACTTCTCGCCGGCTTACGTCGACGAGCAGGATCGCCTGTTCGTCACGGTGCTCAACCACCAGACCAGCCTGAGCGAACTGCGCGAATTCGATTTCGCCAGCGGCAAGCCATCGAGTGCAGTGGTGATTTCGCTGCCCGGATTCGACGCCGATGCAGCCCCGATCGGCGACGCCGGCAGCAACAAGGTGCACGGCGTGCGCCTGCTGACCGATGCGAATAGCGTGGCCTGGTTCTCGCCCACCATGCGCGCGATCCAGGAAAAGACCGACGCACTGCTGCCCGGCCGCGTCAACCACATCACCTGTCATCCATGCGAAGCGCCGAAGACGGTGTTGGTCACCTCGTATTCGGACACCAGTCCCGGCGAATTCTTGCTCTACCGCCCGGCCAGCGGCCAGTTCGAGCGCATTGCCTCGGTGCGTCCTGGTCACCCGGACAAGCAGATGGCCAACCTGGAGCTGTACCGCACCACCACGCGCGACGGCGCCGACCTGCCGGTGTGGATCACGCAGACCGACAATGGCGCCAAGGGGCCACGCCCGGCGGTGGTGCTGGTGCACGGCGGGCCATGGGTGCGCGGCACCAGTTGGGAGTGGGACCCGCAAGTGCAGTTCCTGGCCTCGCGCGGCTATGTCGTGATCGAACCCGAGTTCCGCGGCAGCACCGGTTTCGGCGACCGCCATTTCCGCGCCGGCTGGAAGCAGTGGGGCCAACGCATGCAGGATGACGTCAGCGATGCGCTGCGCTTCGCGGTCGGCAAGGGCTGGGTCGACGCCAAGCGGGTCTGCATCGCCGGCGCCAGCTACGGCGGCTATGCCGCGCTGATGGGACCGATCCGCGATCCGGGCCAGTACCAGTGCAGCGTGGCCTGGGTCGGCGTATCCGATCCGCGCTTGCTGTATTCGGTGTTCTGGTCGGACATCTCGGACGTGTCGAAAGCGTATTCGATGCCGCAGATGATCGGCGACCCGCAGAAGGATGCGGCCATGCTGTCGGCCCACGCGCCGCTCGAGCAGGCAGCCAGGATCAAGGTGCCGGTGCTGCTGGCCTATGGCGCGCGCGACCGCCGGGTGCCGCTGGCCCACGGCGAGCGGATGCGCGCAGCACTCACCGCGGCCGGCAATCCGCCCGAATGGATCGTGTACGACGACGAGGGTCATGGCTGGCGCCGCACCACCAACCAGCTCGACTTCTGGCGCCGGGTGGAGCAGTTCCTGGCCAAACACCTGCGTTAGGCGCCGGCGCTATCCTCGGCGCGCAAAAAATCAACGAACGCACGCAGCGGCGCCGGCACCAGGCGCCGCCCCGGGTAGTACAGATAGGGCCCGGAAAACTGCGGCCACCACGGCTGCAATATCGGCTGCAGCTCGCCGCGCTCGAAGTATGGTTTCAGCCAGTCCTCGAACAGGTAGATCGCGCCCAGCCCCGCCACCGCAGCGTCCAGCGCCAGGTCGACCGCGCCGCCGATCTGCACCTGCAACTGTCCATTCGGCTCGATCGTGATGCTTTCGCCGTCACGCTCGAACTGCCAGCGCACGGTCGCGCCACTGGCAAACCTGGCGCGGGTGCAGGCATTCACCGGCAGCTCGCGTGGATGCCCTGGCGCGCCGTGGCGCGCGATCCAGGCCGGAGAGGCGGCGGCGGCCATGCGCTGGATACGCGGTCCGATCGGCAGCGCGATCATGTCCTGTTCGAGCCGCTCTTCGTAGCGGATGCCGGCGTCGCAGCCGGCCGCCAGTACGTCGACGAAGCTTTCGTCGGCCACTACTTCGAGCCGGATTCCAGGGTACGCCGCCAGGAAGCGCGGCACGATCGACGGCAGCACCAGGCGCACGGCGCTGAGCGGCACGTTCAGGCGCAGGGTGCCGCTCGGCGTGTCGCGAAAGCCGTTCACGACATCGAGCGCGCTGTCGATTTCGCTCAGCGCCGGCGCCAGGCGCGCCAGCAGGCTGCTGCCCGCTTCGGTCGGCACGACGCTGCGTGTGGTCCGGTGCAGCAGGCGTACGCCCAGCGCTGTTTCCAGCCGCCGCACCGCTTCGCTCAGACCCGACGCACTGCCGTCGAGCACACGCGCGGCTTCGCGAAAACCGCCGGCACGCGCCACGGCGGCAAAAGCGGACAAATCTCCCAGTTCGATTTTCATTGTTCGTTTTTTCGCACAGCCCGTATGGATTATGCTGGATTGTCACATAAGTCATGGGGACATATCGTGAATGCACTCCACCACGAAAGGAAAACACCATGTCCCAACTCGATCAAGCCGGCACCAGCGTGCTCGGCCACCGTACTGTCCGCCGCCTCGGCTACGGCGCCATGCAACTGGCCGGCCCCGGCGTGTTCGGCTCACCAAAAGACCCGGAAGCGGCGCGCGCCGTACTGCGCGAAGCGGTCGAACTGGGCGTGAATCACATCGACACCTCGGATTTCTACGGCCCGCACATCACGAACGGGTTGATCCGCGAAGCACTGCACCCCTACCGCGACGACCTGCTGATCGTGACCAAGATCGGCGCCCGGCGCGGCGCGGACGGCAGCTGGCTGCCGGCCTTCAGCGCCGAAGAACTCGAGCAAGCCGTGCACGACAACCTGCGCAACCTGGGACTCGACGTACTGGACGTGGTCAATTTGCGCGCCATGTTCGACGTGCACGGGCCGGCCGAAGGTTCGCTCGACGCGCCACTGACGGCATTGGCCGAGCTCCGCCAGCGCGGCTTGGTGCGCCACATTGGCCTGAGTAACGTGACGCCGCGCCAGGTGGCGGAGGCGCAGCGCATCGTGCCGCTGGCCTGCGTGCAGAACATGTACAACCTGGCGCAGCGCGGCGACGACGCGCTGATCGACAGCCTGGCGCAGCAGGGCATCCCTTACGTGCCGTTCTTCCCGCTCGGCGGCTTCTCACCTTTGCAGTCGGATGCACTGTCGGCCGTCGCGGCGAGCCTGGAAGCGACGCCGATGCAGGTGGCGATCGCCTGGCTGCTGCAGCGCGCGCCGAACCTGCTCCTGATCCCGGGCACATCGTCCGTCACGCACTTGCGCGAAAACCTGGCCGCCGCCAGCCTGGCGCTGCCGCCGGAGGCGCTGGCGGCGCTGGACGGCATCGCGGCCGACGCTACTCGCGCAGCGTGATCGTGCTGTACTGCGGATCGGCCCTGATCCGCTCTTGCGTGAAGGGCAACGTCGGCCACTGTTTGCGCGAATAAGCCAGGGTCTGGTCGGCATACCAGGGCGAGGCCGGGTCGGTCGACTGGCTATAGGTCAGCAGACCCTGCGCCACCGGCCCCTGCTCGTCGAAGGTGACGGTCTGCAGGTAGCTCTGGCCCCAGTGCGCGCCGACGTAGCCGCTCGAAGTCAGGCCGCTCCTCATGGTCAGCGAACCGTAGGTGCCTTCCTGGTTGCCGTTCCCGCCATGCAGCGGGATGCGCACGCCGTTGCGCGGCTCGACCTGGTAGTCGCCCAGGCGGCCGTCGAACGGCACGCCGAGGGCCTGCAGCGCCAGCGCGGCGTTCCTCAGCGCCGCCAGCATGGCAGGGACGGCGCTGGCGGCGACGCCGTTGGGCGTGTTGACCGGGTCGCGTGGATCGAACGGCACCGCCCACCTGTTCGGGATCGCCGACGCCGCGCTCCAGAATTCGCGGAACAGCACCGCGCCGCGGCTGTCGATGTCGGCCCGCCGATCCCATCCGGCCAGCGCAGTGCAGGCCTGGCGCAGCAGCGGGTCGGTGCTTGCTTCACAGGCCGGCAGCAATTCGGGCAGCACCAGTTCGGCCGCATACACCCGGTTCGAGTAGGCCAGCGCCTGCATGTCGGCCAGCGTCAATTTGCCGCGCTGGGCCAGCAAGTCTTCGACCTGGCGGAAACCGATGCGCGTGCGCAGGCTCTGCTCCACGCCCACGCGCCCGTACAGGGGCGAGTAGCCGAGCGGCGCCGGGCCGACCAGAAGCTGCTTCGGATTGGTCAGCCAGTAGCTGTCGTTCGAGTTGCCGACGTAATCCAGGCGCGAAAGCCACGGCGCCCTGGCCGGCGCATAGATGCCGCTTGGTGCACCCGCATCCTGGCCCCAGCCGCAGCTGCTGCGCGAGCCGTCGAACAGCAGCGCCGCCTGCAACAGCAGGCAGCCGTTGACGAATTTGTCGGCGTTCATGTGCGGCACCACGCTGGCGTCGGCGAACAGCGCGTTGCCGTCACGGTCGGCCGCCAGCGTGTTCACCCACGGCAGGCCGACCACCTTGTCGAGCGAGGCCTTGAGCGTAGCGGTACTGGTGGCGGTGCCGATCCCCAGCCACTGTTCGAGCAGGCGCGTGTTGTTGCGGTTCGGGTCGGCCAGGACGTAGGCGGCGCCGCTGGTCCAGGTCAGGCCGGCTTCGGGCCGCACGATCACTGCACCCTGGCGGCTGAACCAGAAGGTCTTGCTGCGCCTGGCGATTGAACCGTCGGCCTGCAGCAGGTCGACCTCGACCGTCTTGGACGTCATCTTGATGCGCTCACCGTCGTACAGGTACGTAGTGCCGCTGGCGTCGCCGGCATCGAGCGTCAGGCGGAAGGTGGTGAAATGGTTGGCGGTGGTGACCGTATGGCTCCAGGCCACGTCGCGGTTGAAGCCGATGACGACCGCCGGCACGCCGCCGATGATCACGCCCATCGCGTCGTAGCGTCCCGGCACCGTCAGGTGCGCCTGGTAGAAGCGGTCGGTGGTGGTCCACGGGTAGTGCGGATTGCCGAGCAACAGGCCGCGCCCGTTGGCCGACAGCTCGCGTCCGACCGCCAGCGCATTGCTGCCGAAGCCCTGGCGATCGAGAGCATCGAGCTGCGCCACCAGCGTGCTTGGGTCGATCCGGCGCGCCGCGGCCTTGGCCAACGTGGCGGCGCCCGGTGCGCGGCCGGCGGCCACGAAGTCTTTCGAGAATACCTGGCCCGAGGCGTGCAGCGCCTTCTCGGCGATCACCAGCATCATGTCGTCGAGCGTCATCGGCCGCACCCAGCCGGCGCCCATGCAGGCGGCCGGCAGCTTGCCGCCGGCGTCCTTCAGGTAGCGGTTGTAGCCTTCGACGAAGCCGGCCATCAGTTCGCGCGGTTCAGGGCTGCCGGCCGCGTAGCCGGCGCGCAGCTGCTCCAGGTCGAGGTAACCCTTGAAGAAGAAATCGCTGTCCTCGTTGTTGAGGTCCATGAAGCCGCTGGCGGCGCCGTAGTCGTCGCCGCTGCGGCGCTGCGGCCGCGCCGCGCCGCCGAAGAAGGCCGAGCGCTCGCCGCGCACGGTCAGCAGCGAATCGGCGAACATGCAGACGTTGTCCTGTGCGTAGGCATACGCCAGGCCGTAACCGAGGCTGCGGAAATCGTCGGCGCGCACGTGCGGCACGCCGTGCGTGGTGCGCGCCACCTCGACCTGGATGCGCGACGCGCTCGCCGGTGGTGGTGGTGGGGGTGCGTCGTCGTCGCCCCAACTGCAGGCGCCCAGCGCCAGCGACAGCGAGACGGCAACAAGGCGCCGGAACGATACGACGGTGCGACACTGCATGAGGGCCTTTCCGCGGCAAGGCCGCATCATCGGTACGCAACAATAAAATATTGCCACGTACTTTAACCCTGAACCATCGCGCATGGAACGCCCACAAAGCAAAAAAGCCCCACCTGCACTACGCGCGATCTTGAGCGCGCGTAGGCTGGTGGGGCTTCTTCTTTATAACTAGCCTGACGATAAACTACTTTCACACTGGTTGCAGCACTATCATCGTCGCAATGTCGTTTCACGGTCCTGTTCGGGATGGGAAGGGGTGGTACCGACTTGCTATGGTCATCAGGCTTGACTTGCTGGGTTGCTGTCCCTGCGCTGGCAAAAGCGTCGCTGACAGCCGCCCTGAATTGAGTGCCGCATTCTACCAAGCCAGTTGGCATAACGCCAGCGCTTTTGATGACGCCAGCGCGTAAAATGGCTGTTTTGCCGAAATCCTCGCCGCCCATGACCATCCTGCTCTCGACCCTGAACGCCCGCTACACGCACGCCTCGCTCGGCCTGCGCTACCTGCTGGCGAACATGGGCGCGCTGCAAGCGCAAACGACCATCCAGGAATTCGTCATCGGCGCCAAGACCACCGACCTGGTCGAGCGCATCCTGGCGCACGCGCCGCGCGTCGTCGGTTTCGGCGTGTATATCTGGAACGTGGAAGAAACCACGCGCCTGGTGGCGATGCTCAAGCGCGTGGCGCCGCACATTACGATCGTGCTGGGCGGCCCGGAAGTCTCGCACGAGACGAACGAGCAAGAAATCGTGAAGCTGGCCGACTATGTCGTCACCGGCTGGGGCGACGTCACCTTTCCCAAACTGTGCGGCGAGATCCTGAACGGCCCCAAGCCCCTGATGAAGGTGCATGCGGGCGTGCAGCCACCGATGGACGCCATCGCCCTGCCCTACGCTTTATATAGCGAAGACGACATCGCCCACCGCACCCTGTACGTGGAAGCCTCGCGCGGCTGCCCGTTCAAGTGCGAGTTCTGCCTGTCGTCGCTGGACAAGACGGCGTGGCCGTTCCCCCTCGACGCGTTTCTCGCCGAGATGGAGGCGATGTATGCGAAAGGCGCGCGCCTGTTCAAGTTCGTCGACCGCACCTTCAACCTGAACGTCAAGACCAGCCTGCGCATCATGGGGTTCTTCCTCGACAAAATCGAGGCCTACCCTGACGACCCCATCTATGCCCACTTCGAGCTGGTGCCCGACCACCTGCCAGACGCGCTGAAAGAGACCATCGCCAAATTCCCGCCCGGCGCGCTGCAGTTCGAGATCGGCATCCAGAGCTTCAACCCGGACGTGCAGGCATTGGTGAGCCGGCGCCAGAACAACGAAAAGGCGGCCGAGAACATCCGCTGGCTCACACAGCAATCGACGGCGCACCTGCACGTCGACCTGATCGCCGGCCTGCCGGGCGAAGACGTGGCCAGCTTCGCGCGCGGCTTCGACCAGCTGGTGGCCTTGGGCGCGCAAGAGATCCAGTTCGGCATTTTGAAGCGCCTGCGCGGCACGCCGATCATTCGCCACACCGAGCCGTTCGGGATGGTGTACGACCCGTATCCGCCCTACACCGTGCTGGCCACCAGCCTGATCGACTTCGCCACCATGCAGCGCCTGGTGCGCTTCGCGCGCTACTGGGACCTGGTGGCCAACTCGGGGCGCTTCGCCAACACCACGCCAATCCTGCTGGGCGAGACGCCGTTCGACAACTTCATGGCGTTTTCAAGCTGGATGTTTACCAGGACCGACGCCACCCACAGGATTGCGCTGGAGCGCCTGGCCAAGCTGGTGGTCGAGTGGCTGCAACTGCGTGGCATGGCGAAGGCGCAGGCCGAAACGCTGGTCGCCAGCGACTATGCTGGCAAGGGCGACCATCATGGCCGCAGCCTCAAACATTTCGCCGAAACGCCGCCGGAAGCGATCAAGGCGGTCGCCCCGTCGCGCCAGGTGCGCCACCTGGCCGCCTGATACGGTAGAGACGACTGGCTGGCAGCAGTTTCGATTCTCTTTTACACTGCCGCAATGCAGATTGAAAATACGCCAACATTGACCATCGACCATCCCGGCTCCGGCGCGGGATCGTCGGTCATTGCCAGCGGCGTCTGGCAAGTGCATGGCCTGTCGCAGCGCGGCGTATTAAAAGGCATCACGCGCCAGCTGCAAGGCCTGAAGGACAAGAGCGCCTGCGACTGGGACCTGACCGGCGTCGAAAGCCTGGACCACATCGGCGCCCAGATGTTCTGGAACGCCTGGAACAAACAGCGCCCCCAACGCTTGAAGCTGGCTCCGCGCCAGGAAGACCTGTTCAAGCGTATCGAAAGCGCCAGCAGCCTCAAACTGCCGCGCACGCGCAGCAGCCCGTTCGACTGGATAGTCAATCTCGGCGCCGGAATCCTGAATTTCTTCGAACACCTGCGCAGCTTCATTGGCCTGATCGGGATCGTGGTGCAAGACCTGGGCCGCTTTTTGCGCCGTCCTTCGGTCGGGCCGTGGCGCGAGATCTCGGCCAATATCTATCACTCCGGCTTCCAGGCGCTGGGCATCACGGCCCTGGTGGGCTTTTTGATCGGGATCGTGCTGTCCTACCTGGTGTCGCAGCAGCTGCGCATGTTCGGCGGCGATGCCTTTTTGGTCGACTTGCTGGGCATCGCCGTGATCCGCGAGCTGGGTCCCTTGCTGGCGGCGATCCTGGTGGCGGGCCGCTCCGGCTCCTCGATCACGGCGCAACTGGGCGTGATGCGGGTGACCGAGGAACTCGACGCCATGCTGGTGATGGGCGTCTCGCACGGCTACCGCCTGATCCTGCCCAAGGTGATCGCGCTGGCGGTGTCGATGCCACTGCTGGTGGTGTGGACCGACGCCATGGCCCTGTTGGGCGGCATGGTCGCGGCCAAGATCGAGATGGGCATGTCGTTCCGCTACTTCATCCAGAAGCTGCCGGACGCGGTGCCGTTCGTGAACTATACGATCGGCCTGTTGAAAGGCGCCACCTTCGGCGTATTGATCGTGCTGATCGCCTGTCATTACGGCCTGCGCATCAAGCCGAACACCGAAAGCCTGGGCCGCGGCACCACCACCTCGGTGGTCACCGCGATCACGGTGGTGATCCTGGCCGACGCGGTGTACGCCATCATCTTCAGCAGCACGGGGCTGACCTCATGAGCCCATCCGGCAAAACACGCGAGCAGCACCTGAACCTGCGCCCCGACGAAGAAGTCGGCGCGCCGGTGGTCCAGATCCGCAACCTGTGGACCAAATTCGGCCGCACCGTGGTGCACCAGGACCTGAACCTGGACATCTACGGCGGCGAAATCCTCACCATCGTCGGCGGCTCGGGCACCGGCAAGACCGTGCTGCTGCGCCAGATGCTGGGCCTCGAGCGCCCGTCGCAGGGCAGCGTGCGCGTGTTCGGCGAAGACATCAGCGCCGCGTCGCCCGCCCAGCTGCAGCGCATGCGCAACCACTGGGGCATGCTGTTCCAGCAAGGCGCGCTGTATTCGGCCCTGAGCGTGTTCGACAACATCGCGCTGCCGATGCGCGAACTGCGCGCGCTGCCCGAAGACGTGATCCGCGACGCGGTGTTACTGAAAATGGACATGGTGGGCCTGGGCCCGGAGCATGCCAACAAGATGCCGGCCGACCTGTCGGGCGGCATGGTCAAGCGCGCCGCGCTGGCGCGCGCCCTGGCGCTGGAGCCTCAGTTACTCTTCCTCGACGAGCCGACCGCGGGCCTCGACCCGGACTTGTCGGACGCCTTCGTGGCCCTGATCCAGACCCTGCACCGCGAACTGGGACTGACGGTGGTGATGGTCACGCACGACCTGGACACGCTGTTTGCGCTGTCCTCGCGCATCGCGGTGCTGGCCGAGAAGCACGTGCTGGCGGTGGGACCGTCGTGCGACGTGCTGCAGGTCCAGCATCCCTTCATCCAGCACTTCTTCATGGGTCCGCGCGGCCTGCGCGCGCTCGAAGTGCTGGAAGAGCGCAACGGCGCCAACGAACAGCAGAACAAAGTGGAGAATCGATAGTTATGGAAAACAGGTCGTATGCCCTGATGACCGGCGTGTTTACGATCGCGCTGTTGGTGGCCACGGTACTGGTCGGCCTTTGGCTCAATCGCGACAAGACCGAATTGGTGCCCTACGAAATCGTCACCACCCAGTCGATCCCGGGCCTGAACCCGCAAGCGACGGTGCGCTATCGCGGCCTGGAAGTCGGGCGCGTCGACGAGATCGTGTTCGACCCGCGCGTCACTGGCCAGATCCTGATCAAATTGTCGGTGAACGAAGATTCGCCGATCACCAGCACCACGTTTGCCTCGCTCGGCTACCAGGGCGTGACCGGCATCGCCTTCATCCAGCTCGACGACGACCGCACCGGCTCGCCGCGCCTGGCCACCGGGGGCGATCGGATCGCGCGCATCCCGCTGCGTCCCGGCCTGCTGGACCAGCTCGAAGACCGCGGCCTGGCGATCCTGGAAAAGGCCGAGAAGATCACCGAACAGCTCAATACCCTGGTGGGCCCGGAAAACCAGGCCGTCATCGTCGGCGCCTTCGCCAGCATCGACAAGACCGCGCAAGCCTACGCCGCAATCCCTGAGCGACTGGGCCCGACGCTGGAGCGCCTGCCCGGCCTGGCCGCGAAGATGGACACCAGCCTCGATTCGTTCAATACGCTGTCGACCAGCGCCACCTCGATGACGCGCAATTTCGATTCACTGGCGCTGCGCCTGCAGGCGCCGGACGGTCCAATCGAACGCCTGAACGGCGCCATCGGTTCGCTCGGCGCCGCCACCAGCGAACTGGAACTGGAAACCCTGCCGCACGTGGTGCAGATGACCGATGAAGCGCGCGCCTCGCTGCGCGCCGTCAAGCGCACCGCCAACTCGCTGTCCGAGCGCCCGCAGAGCATCCTGTTCGGCGCGCCGGGCGACGCGCCCGGACCGGGCGAGCCGGGCTTCGTGCCCCCGACCAAATGAGGACCACCGTGAATCAACGCTCCCGCCGCCTGTTCGCTCCCGCCGCCGTCGCTGTCGCTCTTTTGCTCTCTGGCTGCGCCAGCAGCGAGCGCGCGCAAAACACCGTGTACGACTTCGGCGCGCCACTGCCCACCGCCGCTGCGCAGGCACCGGCGGTCGCCAGCCTGCCAAGCGCGATCGTCGTGATGGACGCCACCGGCCCCTCGGCGCTGGACACCGAGCGCATGTTCTACCGCCTGAACTACGCCGACGCCCTGCAGGCGCGCACCTACGCCAATGCGCGCTGGAGCGCCACGCCGCTGAACCTGGTCACCGCGCGCATGAAGGCGCGCCTGGCGCAATCGGGCATGAAGGTGCTGTCGGCCACCGACGCCGCCAGCGGCGTGCCGATCCTGCGCATCGAGATCGACGACTTCGTGCACGCCTTTGCCAGCGCCGGCCAGAGTAGTGGCCAGGTCATGCTGCGCGCCTCGGTGTTTGCCGACCACCGCCTGGTCGACCAGCGCAGCTTCAATCGCAGCGCGCCGGCGCCCGGCAACGACGCCGCCGGCGGCGCGCGCGCGCTGGCCGACGGCGCCGACCTGGTGGCGGCCGACATCGTGGCCTGGCTGGCAGCGCTGCAGCCGCGCATGACGTCCCCGGCACCAGCACCAACCCTGCCGCGCCGATGACCGAAGCGGACGACGACGCCGCGCGCTCGCGCGCCTCGCCGATCGCGCGCGCCGCGCTGCTGGCGTACCTGCTGCTGATCGTCTACGCCAGCTGGTATCCGTTTTCGGGCTGGCGCGACAACGGCGTGCCGCTGTTCGCCTTTCTGAACCTGGTCAAGCAGCGTTACTGGACCGGTTTCGACGTCGGCGTGAATATCGCCGGCTATATCCCGTTCGGCATGCTGATCGTGCTGTCGCTGTACCCGCGCATCAAGGGCGTCTGGGCGGTACTGCTGGCGGCGCTGGCCGGCCTGCTGGTGACCGGCACCATGGAAGCGGTGCAGAATTTTCTGCCGAGCCGGGTACCGTCGAACCTCGACTTCATCACCAATGCCGGCGGCTGCCTGATCGGCGCGATCCTGGGCGCGCTGTGGGCGCCCGGTCTGCTCGACCGCAGCCGCTTGTTCAAGCTGCGCCGGCGCTGGTTTTTGCCGCACGCCAGCCAGGGCCTGGTGCTGGTGGCGATCTGGCCGCTGGCCCAGATCTACCCGCAAAGCTATCTGTTCGGCCACGGCCAGGTGCTGCCGATCGTGTCCGGCTGGCTGTCGTCGTGGTTCGACACCGAGATCGACCTGGTGGCGCTGCTGCGGCCCGGCGACGACATCATGACCGTCGAGCAGTACTGGCTGTCCGAGACCATCATCACCGCCTGCGGCATGACCGGGGCGGCATTGACCTTGATGTGCCTGGTGCGCCGGGGGGCGCCGCGGTTCTGGCTAATGTTGATGCTGATGGCGGCGGCGCTGACCGTGAAAGCGTTTGCCAGCTCGCTTCTGTTCCGTCCCGATAACGCGTTCGTCTGGGTCACGCCGGGCGCCGAAGGTGGTTTCCTGATCGGGCTGATCATGCTGGCCGGCCTGGTATTTGCACCCCAGGTGGCGCAGCGCCGGCTGGCGGTGGTCACCTTGGTGCTGAGCCTGATCGTGGTGAACACGATCCCGGTGAACCCGTATTTCTCTTCCACCCTGCAAGGCTGGGTGCAAGGGAAATTTTTGAACTTCAATGGCGCGGCCGAATTCCTGTCGCTACTGTGGCCCTTCTTTGCGCTGTGGTTCCTGCTGCTGCCCTCGCATAAACTCAATCGGCAGTAAGGCGACAGGCAGAGCGCGTATCATGAACGCTGACTGTCGCCATTGCGGCCCTTCTTTCGACGAGAACGACATGAACGAGCAACCATTCTACAAACACCACGTCTTTTTCTGCATGAACGAGCGTGAAGGCAAGGACGCCCGCCCCAGCTGCGGCAAGTGCGGCGCCGAAAAGGCCCAGAAGCACGCCAAGAAACGCATCAAGGAACTCGGGCTGAGCGGCCAGGGCAAGGTGCGCGTCAACCAGTCCGGCTGCCTGGACCGCTGCGAAGAAGGCCCGGTGCTGGTCGTGTACCCGGAAGGCACCTGGTACACCTATGTCGACAACGATGACATCGACGACATCATCGACACCCACCTGGTCGGCGGCAAGGTCGTCGAACGCCTGAAAATCTGAATACGCATTTGCCATGATGAACATCCATTCGCACAAGTTCACCCTCGACGGCCACGCCGGCAAGATGCAGTGCCTGCTCGACCTGCCCGACGCCGCCCCGCGCGGCATCGCCCTGGTGGCGCACCCGCATCCGCTGTACGGCGGCACCATGGAAAACAAGGTGGCGCAAACGCTGGCGCGCACCTTTGTGACGCTGGGCTATGCGGCGGCGCGCTTCAATTTCCGCGGCGTTGGCGAATCCGAAGGCGTGCATGACGAAGGCCGCGGCGAGGTGGACGACATGGAAGTCATGTACCAGCACATGCGCGAGCAATATCCCGACCTGCCGGTGGCGCTGACCGGTTTTTCGTTCGGCACCTTTGTCCAGGCCCAGTTCGCATTGCGTTTGGCCGAGCAAGGGCGTCCGGCCGAACGGCTGGCGCTGGTCGGCACAGCGGCCGGCAAATGGGCGATGCCGGTGGTGCCGCAAGACACGATCCTGATCCACGGCGAGCTGGACGACACCATCTTCTTGAAGGATGTGTTCGAGTGGGCGCGCCCGCTGGACATCCCGGTGACCGTGATTCCCGGCGCCGACCATTTCTTCCACCGCAAGCTCGGCCACATTAAAAATCTGGTGATTCAACTGTGGCGCCGTGACAATTAAGGCGCGCACTCCCCTATAATGTTTTGCTTCTCTTGAGGCATTGCCCACGGGCATTGCCTTGCGCTCCACTGCCTTTTTTTACTGACGATATTGTTCCCATGAAAAAACTGTTAGCGGCCTTCGCCGCCAGCCTGGTGATGGTCTCGGCCAGCGCGCAAACCGTGCCTGCTCCGACCGTCGCCGCCAAGTCGTGGTTGCTGCTCGATGCGACCAGTGGCCAGGTCATCGCCGCGCAAGATCCGTCCCTGCGCATCGAACCGGCATCGCTGACCAAGGTCATGACGGCCTATGTCACCTTCGCCGCGATCCGCGAAAAACGCCTGACGCTGAACCAGATGGTGACCGTCTCGACCCGCGCCTGGAAAGTCGACGGCAGCAGCTCGAAGATGTTCATCGATCCGGCCACGCCGGTCTCGGTCGACGACCTGCTGCACGGCCTGATGATCCAGTCGGGCAACGACGCCGCGGTGGCGCTGGCCGAAGCGGTGGCCGGCGACGAAGGCACGTTCGTGACGCTGATGAACCGCGAAGCGCAGCGCCTGGGCATGAAGAACAGCCGTTTCGCCAATCCGCACGGCCTGCCGGACGCCAACAACTACTCGACCGCGCACGACCTGTCGATCCTGGCCGCCAGCGTGATCCGCGATTTCCCCGAGTACTACAAGATCGACTCGATCAAGCAGTTCACCTACAACAAGATCACCCAGCAGAACCGCAACCGCCTGCTGTGGCTCGATCCGACCGTGGACGGCATGAAGACCGGCCACACCGATGCTTCCGGCTACAGCATGATCGCCTCGGCGCGCCGCGCCAATGGCACCACCGGCCAGCGCCGCCTGATCTCGGTGGTCTCGGGCGCCGCATCGGATTCGGTGCGCACCCAGGAAAGCCAGAAGCTGCTCAACTGGGGCTTCCAGAACTTCGACACCGTCAAGCTGTACTCGAAGGGCCAGGCAATCCAGACCCCGCAGGTGTGGAAAGGCACGCAATCGACCGTCAAGCTGGGCTTCCAGCGCGACATCCTGGTGACCGTGCCGAAGGGCGTGGCGGGCAAACTCAAACCGGTCCTGGAACGCAAGGACCCTCTGGTCGCGCCGCTGGCGCTGGGTGGCCAGGTCGGCACGCTGAAGATGACGGTCGATGGCAAAGCGCTGCTGGCGTTGCCGGTGGTGGCGCTGGAAGAAGTGCAGGAAGCGAGCATCTTCGGGCGCGCGTGGGATTCGATGCGTCTCTGGATGCAGTGATCCGCGTTTGATCGCTCGTGATGAGGCCCGCCCGTGCGTCAAGCCGGGCGGGCTTTTTTATTGGGCGTACAGGGGCGCGCCGAGCGTGAACCGCGCCGTTATAATCCTGTTCACCCCTTTCAAGAAAGCCTGACGATGTCGAACGCCGCCCTGTCCTGCCCCCGCATCACCACCCGCGAAGGCGGCCCGGAATTCTCGCGCATCGTCGCCGGCATGTGGCGCATGACCGAGTGGGGCATGTCGGCCGAGGGGCGCGTGGCGCTGGTCGAACAATGCCTGGCGCTGGGCGTGACCACGTTCGACCACGCCGACATCTACGGCGACTACGGCGTCGAAACCCTGTTCGGCCAAGCGCTGCGCCTGCAGCCGTCGCTGCGCGATCGTATCGAATTGGTGAGCAAATGCGGCATCAAGCTGCTGTCGCAAAAACACCCGCAGCACACCATCCAGCACTACGACACTACGCTGGAACATATCGTCGCCTCGGCCGAAAACTCGCTGCGCCAGCTGCACACCGACCACCTCGACCTGCTGCTGATCCATCGCCCCGACCCTTTGATGAACTTCGACGAGATTGCCGAAGCTTTCACCCGCCTGCAGCAGTCGGGCAAGGTGAAACACGTGGGCGTGTCGAACTTCACGCGCCACCAGTTCGAGTCACTGAATCGCCGCGTAGCGCTGGCTACCAACCAGGTCGAGCTCTCGCCGCTGTGCAGCGCGCCGCTGTTCGACGAGACGCTGGACGGTTTGCAGGATCTGCGCATTGCGCCGATGGCCTGGTCGCCGCTGGGCGGCGGGCGCCTGTTCGCCGCGGCCGACGAGCAGGCCGGCGCCGTGCGCGCCGTGGTGCAGGAGATCGCCGATCGGTTGAATCAGCCGTTCGCCAGCGTGGTGTTCGCGTGGATCATGGCGCTGCCGAGCCGCCCGTTGCCGCTCACCGGCAGTGGCCGCATCGAAGCGATCCGCGACGCCGTGACCGGCACCACGTTCGCTTTGGAGCGCGCTGACTGGTTCCGCATCCTGCGCGCGGCGCGCGGGCACGAGGTGGCGTAAGCATGGCGACCGACGGCCAGCTGCGCATCGTCGAGGGCAAGGCCCTCAGCGCGCGCCAGAAGAAGGATCTATTGAACCGGCTGGCCCGGATCGAAGGCCAGCTGCGCGGCGTGCAGAAACTGATCGCGCTGGCCGACGCGCCCGAGGATTGCGACGCGGTGGCGCAGCAGATGTCGGCCGCGCGCAAGGCGCTTGACCGCTCGTTCGTGCAACTGCTCACCGCCTCGATCGTGACCCAGACCGGCGAGGCTGCCGACCTGGCGGATGCACGGGCACGCGCCGCGCACCTGGCGGCGATGCTCGACAGGTTCGCTTAGTCTTCGTACACCTTGGGTAGCGCGACGCCGCGCCAGCCCAGCTTCCAGCCGATGTTCAGCAGCAGCGTGGCGCAGATATAAAGCAGGAAGAACAGCACGAAGAAGCGCGTCTGCAAGAACACCAGCAGCACTGCGCACACCGCCAACAGCCCCAGCATGACCTTGCCCTTCGGGTGCTTGGAGCTGGGGAAGCGGATGGTCGAGACCATCAGCGCGCCCACCGCCACCATCAGCGCGGCGACCATGAAGGCCGGCGCCATCGTCGTCACCGGATCGGGCCAGGCCACCACCACCGAGGCCACGCAGGCCGCGCCCGCGGTGATCGGCATGCCGACGAAGTAGCGCGGATCGGTGCGGCCGGCGCTGATATTAAAACGCGCCAAACGCAGCGCACCGCAGGTGACGAACACGAAGCAGGCCAGGCCGCCCATGCGCACCAGGGTCGGATGGGCGTCGCCCAGTTGGGTGAAGCCGTAGCAGTACAGCAGCAGGCCGGGAGCGCAGCCGAAGTTCATCACGTCGGCGATCGAATCGAGCTGCATGCCGAAACCGGACTGGGTGTTGGTGGCGCGCGCCACGAAGCCGTCGAGCGCATCGAACACGCCGGCCAGCACCAGCAGGATCGCGGCCAGGCGGTAGTCGGCCGGGTCGCCGACACGCGCGTTGTCGACCGAGATCACGATGCTGCCGAAGCCGCAGGCGATCGACAGCAAGGTGACGAAACTGGGCAGGGCGAACTTGGCGCGCGCGAGGCGCTGCTGGCGGGTAGGATTCAATGGACGACTCGGCAAGATGAACGATGGCTTATTCTACAGCCAGCAAAATGCGCAGGGAGCTAAATTGACCTGCAGGCCTGTCACGCCTGACGCCGGCGAGCGTCCCGATTTTACCGATTTGGCCTAGTATGGCATCATGCGCTTGTACTGACAGGAGTTGCAAGATGAGCTATCCACATCGTTGGCGGCAGATTGCCGCAGCCGCTGCCGCCATGACGGCGGCCCTGGCGCTGTCGGCATGCGGCGGCGGGGGTGGCGACGACAGCCCGGCCGCTCCGGTGTCCGGTGGCGTCGCGGTCACGATCCCATCGTCCCCGGCTTCGCCCGCGCCACTCCCGCTTGATGCCAGCGCGCCGACCCAAAGCGGCAACATCGCGCTCGACGGCCGCAACTGGATCAACTACCGGCGCACCCAGATCGGCATGCCGACCGTGGCCGAAAATGCCCGGATCAACAATGCGGCGCAGGGCCACTCCGACTACCTGCGCATCAATAACCTGATCAGCCACGACCAGGAGCCTGGTCGCCAGGGCTTCACCGGCGCCAAGGTAGGCGAGCGCCTGAATGCGGCCGGCTACACGATCCCACCGGCTGGCTACGCCTACGGCGAGGTCATCTCGGGCACCAGCAACCGCTCCGGCTTCTTCATGGCCGAAGAGCTGATCACGGCGATCTACCACCGTTTCGTGATCTTCGAGCCGATGTTCCGCGAGATCGGCACCGGCGCCGCCACCGCCGCCAGCGGCTACAACTACTTCACCGCCGATTTCGCGACCCGCAATGGCTATGGCCCCGGCCTGGCGCGCGGCACGATCGTCACCTGGCCGTTCAACGGCCAGACCCAGGTCGTGCCCAACTTCTTCAGCGATACCGAAGCGCCGGATCCGATCCTTGACCGCAATGAAGTCGGTTATCCGATCAGCGTGCACGCCAATCTGGATACCACGCTGGCCGTGGTCAGCTTCAGCATGCGCCCGCGCGGCGGCGCCAATCTCGAGGTGCAGCGCATCGCCCCGCTGTCGCAATACAAGACGGCGGCCTCGATCGTGCCGCTGGCGCCGCTGCGCGCGGGCACGCTCTACGATGTCAGCTTCTCCGGCACGCTCGACGGCGCGCCGGTGACGCGCGAATGGTCGTTCACGACGCGGTGAGGGACTTGACGCCAACGCCGGGCGCCGCGCCGGCCATCGACTTTGCGGCAGCGCTCGAGCGCGTGATGGGCGATCGCGACCTGCTGATGCGCGTATTGGCGCGCTTCGCGGGCGACTATCGCGATGTCGCGCCGCGCCTGCACGCGGCGCTGGCCGCGCACGACATCGCGCTGGCGCAGCGCATCGCGCACACGCTCAAGGGTGCGGCCGGGATGATCGATGCGGGTGCGTTGCGCCAGCGTGCGCTGGAACTGGAACTGGCGCTCAGGGACGGTCCAAAGGCGTCGCCCGCGGCGCTGGTCGCGGCGCTGGACGCGGAACTGGCGCGGGTATTGAAGGAAGTCGAGGCGCTATCGGCTGCGCCACAGGACACAACGTCGGAAGCGGCGCCGATCACCACGCAACAACTGATGCAATTGCGCGCCATGCTCGACATCGGCGACGGCCGCGCGCCGGATTTGGTGCGGCAATGGCATGCGAACCTGCTGGCGGCGCTGGGGCCCGAGCGCATGCAAACGCTCGACAGGGCAATCGGCCGCTTCGATTTCGAGCACGCATTGGCGCTGCTGGATGAACGGGAAGAATCGGAACAATGCGAACAACGTACCCCGGGCGTTTAGTCCACCCGGCGGCTTGACTGCCTAGCGCGCAAATTCGGCTTCTTCGTCGAACGAATTTGCGCATGGCTTGCCGCAGAAGCGCTTCACGCTGTCGAGCGGCTTGTCGCAGTACCAGCAGGCGCCCTTGGCGGGAAGACTGGCGCGTGTCGGCGTTCCGGATGCACTTGCCGCGCCGGCGGCGCGAGGCTCGACCGGCAGCCCATTGTCCGGAAAACTATCGTGTGTCGGTTCCAAGATCCACCCCCTGATACGGCTGCCTGAAGTTTCCTGAAGTCAAATCGAAGATTACTTCAGTGGAACTCCATGTGCATGAGAAAGCGCAAGCCACACCGCAACAAGTTGAGCACCGTGGCGATTCGAACCCTTCCAGTTTGCCTCCAATGGCATGGCGGCGCAACTCACATCAAGCGCAATCGGCGGAATGGCACATGCTTGCAACATATATCCGCGAGCCTGCTGTGCAGCACACAAAATCAGCTTGGTGCGACTTACTTGGCCGGTTCGAGTGTGACCATCAGGCCATTGCGGGTGGTCTGGATGCGCGTCGGCACGAACTGCACACCGGCGTAGCGCAGGTCGCTTTGGTCGAAGCTGTACACTGGCAAGTCGCGCGCCACGTTGTCGATCAGGCCATTGGCAAGGCTGGTCAGGCGCCGCTCGGCGTCCGGATTGCCAAGCTGCAGGCGATCCACGCGCGGCTCGGCCATCATGACGGCGCTGCGGCCCGGATCGACGTACAGGCGTCCGGAAAACGCCACGCTGCCGGTCCAGGCGCGCGCGAACGGCGGCGCCACCGAGGCGTCGACATTCAGGGATACGCGGTCTTGCTCCGGCTGCAGCGCCAGTTGCGGCCTGGTGAGCTGGACGTCGAACAGTTCGAGCAGGCGCTGGTTGACCGGGAAGCGCCGGTCCAGGCCCGCCTGCAATTTGTGCAGTGGGATCTCGACCTGGCGCGGTCCGAGCACGCTGGCGCACGAGGCCAGCAGGCTGGCGCCAAGGACGGCGGCGCCGAGGGTCAAGAGCTTGCGGCGGGCGCCAATACGGGGGTAGTTGAGCTTATCCATGTGCCAAGCCTAGCATGAGCGGCCAGGTTGTCGCGTTGCGCTTACTTCCCGATACAGAAGCGGCTGAAGATCACGCCCAGCAGATCGTCCGGCGTGAATTGACCGGTGATGCTCGAGAGCTGGTCCTGCGCCAGGCGCAGTTCTTCGGCGAACAGGTCGAGCGACTGGTCGTCCTGGGCCGCGTGGCGCCCTGCCATGTCGAGGTGCTCGCGCGCGGCGCGCAGTGCGATCAGGTGCCGTTCGCGCGCCAGATACAGCGATTCGCCGGTCTGCTGCCATCCCGCCACGCGCAGCAGTTCGGCGCGCAGCAGGTCGATGCCGAGCTTTTCGTGCGCCGACAAATAAAGATGCACAGCATCCAGGCTTTCGTCTTTCGACGGCTTGTGGCCCGACAGGTCGATCTTGTTCCAGATGCGCACCACCGGCACGCCGGCCGGGAAGGCGGCGACGATCGCCTCGTCGGCCGCGCTCGGGCCCAGGTTCGCGTCCAGCAGGTGCAGGATCACGTCGGCCTTGCCGACTTCGCCCCAGGTGCGCTCGATGCCGATCCGTTCGACCACGTCGACGCCTTCGGCATCGAGCGCGCGGATGCCGGCGGTGTCGATGATGTTGAGCGGGATGCCTTCGATCTGGATCGTCTCGCTGACCTTGTCGCGCGTGGTGCCGGCGATCGGCGTCACGATCGCCACCTCGGCGCCGGCCAGTGCGTTCAGGAGCGAGGACTTGCCCACGTTGGGCTGCCCCACCAATACCACGTTCAGGCCTTCGCGCAGCAGCGCGCCTTGCGCCGCCTGACGGAACACGGCCTCAAGCGCTTCGACAATGCCGGCCAGCTGGCCGCGTGCATTGGATTTCTCGAGGAAGTCGATTTCTTCTTCCGGGAAGTCGAGGGTGGCTTCGACCAGCATGCGCAGATTGATGGTCTGGTCGACCAGCTTGTGCACCACTTGCGAAAAAGCGCCCGACAGCGACTGCGAGGCCGACTTGGCGGCGGCTTCGGTGGAAGCGTCGATCAGGTCGGCCACCGCTTCGGCCTGGGCCAGGTCGAGCTTATCGTTGAGGAAAGCGCGGCGCGTGAATTCGCCCGGCTCGGCCAGGCGCAGGCTGGCGTTGGCGCCCGCTTCCAGTACCCGTGCCAGCAGCATCTGCAGCACCACCGGGCCGCCGTGGCCCTGCAGTTCGAGCACGTCTTCGCCGGTGTATGAATGCGGTCCCTTGAAGTACAGGGCCAGGCCTTCGTCGATGGTGTCGCCGTTGGCCGCCTTGAACGGGATATAGGTGGCGTGGCGTGGCGCGAACGTCACGCCAGGGAACAGCGCGTCGATCAGGGCGCCCAGCGACTTGCCGGAAGCGCGCACGACGCCGATGCCGCCGCGGCCCGGGGCGGTGGCGATGGCGGCGATGGGGGAGGTGTCGAGTTTCATGGGTGGATTGTAAGGGATACGTCCCCGCCACGAGCAACGCCGGCGGGCCAAAAACAAAAAACCCGCGCACAAGGCGCGGGCTTTTCACGAGCAACCGTCAGGCTTACTTCGCCGCGGCAGTCTCGAACTTGCGGGTAATCACCCACTGCTGCGCGATCGACAGGATGTTGTTCACCACCCAGTACAGCACCAGGCCGGACGGGAAGAAGAAGAACACCACCGAGAACGCGATCGGCATGAACAGCATCATCTTGGCCTGCACCGGGTCGGTCGGCTGCGGATTGAGCTTGGTCGTGATGAACATCGACACCGCGTAGATCACCGGCAGGATGTAGAACGGGTCGGGCTGGGTCAGATCCTGGATCCACAGGATCCATGGCGCGCCGCGCATCTCGACCGACGCCTGCAGCACCCAGTACAGGGCGAAGAACACCGGCATCTGCACCAGGATCGGCAGGCAGCCGCCGAGCGGGTTGATCTTCTCATTCTTGTACAGCTCCATGGTGGCCTGCTGCATCTTGGCCGGGTCGTTCTTGAAGCGCTCGCGGATCGCCTGCATCTTCGGCGTCACGACGCGCATCTTGGCCATGCTGCGGTAACCGGCGGCCGACAGCGGGAAGAACAGCAGCTTGATCAGGATGGTCAAGACCACGATGGTCCAGCCCCAGTTGCCCAGCATCGCATGCAGGTGGTCCATCACCCAGAAGATCGGCTTGGCGATCACGGTCAGCATGCCGTAGTCCTTGACCAGTTCCAGGCCCGGGGTGATGGTTTCCAGGATCTTCTCTTCCTGCGGACCCGAATACAGGCGGGTGTCGGTCGACACGGTCGCGCCGGGCGCCACCTGGCCGAGCGACTGGACGGTGCCGATCGCATACAGGTTGGTGGCGATCTTCTTGGTGAAGATGTCGCGCGGCGCCTTGTTGGCCGGGATGAAGGCCGAGACGAAGAAGTGCTGCGAGATCGCGATCCAGCCGTCATTGGCCTTGGTCGAGTGCTCGGCCTTGTTCTTCTCGATGTTTTCGAACGTCAGCTTCTGGTACTTGTCGGCGTCGGTGTACAGGGTCGGGCCGGTATAGCTCGACATGAACCACGAATCGTTGGCCGGCTTGTTGCCGTCATGCTGCAGCTGCAGGTACAGCGACGGCGTCACTGGCGCCGCGGTCAGGTTGGTGACGTCATGACGCACGCCGATCAGGTAGTCGCCGCGCTTGAAGGTCAAGGTCTTGGTCAGGCGCACGCCGCCCTGCTCGGCATCCATCACCACCTGCACCTGGCCATTGCTGTCCATCGTGCGCACGCCCGGACGAACCGTAAATGGCGTGGTGTGATTCGGCAGCACGCCGGCCGGGGTGGTGCCGATCAGGCCGGTCTGGCCCAGGTACACGTTCGCACCGCCCACATTGAACAGGACCTGGTTCTTGGTCTTGTCGAAGTGGTCGTCGTATTTCAGCAGCTCGAGGCGCTTGATAACGCCGCCGACCGAGTCGATGTCGACTTTCACGACGTCGGTGGTGACGGTGATGGTCTGGCTCACCGGTGCGACCGGCGCGCCCGGAACGGCAGCGCCAGGCGCAGCCGGCACGGCGGTGCTGCCCGGCTGGGCGGCGGCGGCCGGCACGTCGGAGGTCTTGGTCTGCGCCTGCTGGGCGACTTGCGCCGGCGGCTGGTTCGAGAACAGCGACTGCTTGCCGTTGGCCACCATCCAGTTGTTCCACAGAACAATCAGGGAAATGGCGAACACGATCCACAGGACAGTACGTTTATTGAATTCCATTGGAGTCTTCAGGAGTGGTTGCAACCGCAAGCGGCTGGTGGGGATTGCTTGGCGCCCTTGGGCGGCACCGGATCGAGGCCGCCCGCATGCCACGGATGGCAGCAGCACAGGCGGCGCGCGGTGAGCAGCGAGCCGCGTGCGGCGCCATGCACGCGCAGCGCTTCGATCGCATAATTGGAGCAGGTAGGATAGAACCGGCAACGCGGCCCCAGCATGGGAGACAGCAGCAGCTGGTAGCCGCGAAGCAACCAGATCAGCAGCGTCTTCATGGCGCAGCGGGCGGCGCCGGACGCGGCCGCGGTGAGGCTGGTTGCGCGCCTTGCTGAGAAGCGTGCTGCGCAGCGCTCTTGCCCTGCTGCGAAGCGAACAGGCGCGTCAATTCAACCCGCAGCGCCGCTTTCAGGGCGCCGTTGGTGGCCGGGCCGGCCTTCGTATTGACCGGGCGCGACAGGCGCACGATGCAATCGAACGGCGGCAAGCCGGTCGTACGGAACAGTTCGCGCGTGATGCGCTTGATCGTATTGCGCGTGACGGCGCGCGGCGCGAAACGCTTGGCCGCAACGACGCCCAGCCGCGCATGCGGCAGCGAATTCGGTCGCGTATAGAGCACGAAATGCGCCGATTTATACGCCGGCCGCAAACGAAAAACGGATGAAAATTCATCCGTTTTAACGATGCGCCGAACGCGCGCGAAGTCGTGCGAACCTTCGCCTGTCATCACCGACCGCAATCGATCTGCGGTGCGTGACTTAGACAGCCAGACGCTTGCGGCCTTTGGCGCGGCGAGCGTTCAGGACTTGACGGCCACCACGGGTAGCCATACGTGCGCGGAAGCCGTGCGTGCGCTTGCGACGGACGACGGAAGGTTGGTAAGTACGTTTCATGGTGGTCTCGCTTAAAGCAAAATAAAATGCAAATCGGGTCTGACGTCTGATGTCAGATTCGGCGCCAATGACTGTTTCGCATAAGGTAAAACCAGCGTCATGCCACAGCAAGTCTCTCTTCGCCCGATCACCAGCCGCTGAAGAATCACAGCGTTTGCATGGCGCACGGACGGGGAACCCTGAATTAGACTCTACTTCGCATACCACTGTCAAGAAAGCTGTTGTTTGACGGATGCGTGCCGAAACGTCTTTCCAGCCTTGCAAGACCCGCAATCAGCGACCCGGCCCAGTGGAAAAATTGTGAGCCGCCTGTGGATAACTTCGGCCGAGACGGGTAAAATAGCGTGTTACGTATCACTTAGCGAAGTATGGAAAACTTTTGGCAGACCGCCTCCGCGCAGCTGGAACTCGAGCTGACGCCTCAGCAGTACAGCGCGTGGATCAAGCCGCTGGTCGCCCTCGACTACGAAGACGGCAAGCTGCGCATCGCCGCGCCCAACCGCTTCAAGCTCGACTGGGTCAAGACGCAGTTCGCCACACGCATCACCGAGCTCGCCGCCCAGTATTGGGAAGCGCCGGTCGAGGTGCAGTTCGTGCTCGATCCGAAGACCCATCCGGTGCGCAGTGCGGCCGGCCCGATCACGACCACCACCAGCGTGGTCGACTTCGACGCCCCGCGCCCTGCCCCCGGCCAGGAAGCGCCCAGCGCGCCGAGTCCGACGCAGAACCTGAACATCGCCAATTCGCCCAAGCGCGAGCAGAGCCGCATCAACACCGAGCTCACCTTCGACAGTTTCGTCACCGGTAAGGCCAACCAGCTGGCGCGCGCCGCCGCGATCCAGGTCGCCAACAACCCGGGCGTGTCGTACAACCCGCTGTTCTTCTACGGCGGCGTCGGCCTGGGTAAAACCCACTTGATCCACGCGATCGGCAACCAGGTAATGGCCGACCAGCCGGGCGCGCGTATCCGCTACATCCACGCCGAGCAGTACGTGCGCGACGTGGTCACGGCCTACCAGCGCAAGGGCTTCGACGACTTCAAGCACTACTATCATTCGCTCGACATGCTGCTGATCGATGATATTCAATTCTTTGGTGGCAAAAGCCGCACGCAGGAAGAATTCTTCTATGCGTTCGAGGCGCTGATTGCGGCCAAGAAGCAGATCATCATCACGTCGGATACCTATCCGAAAGAGATCACGGGCATGGACGACCGCCTGATCTCGCGCTTCGACTCCGGCCTGACAGTGGCGATCGAGCCGCCCGAACTCGAAATGCGCGTCGCGATCCTGCTCAAGAAAGCGCAGTCCGAAGACGTGACGCTGTCGGACGACGTCGCCTTCTTCGTGGCCAAGCACCTGCGCTCGAACGTGCGCGAACTCGAAGGCGCGCTGCGCAAGATCCTGGCCTACTCGCGTTTCCACGGCAAGGACATCACCATCGATGTGGTGAAGGAAGCGCTCAAGGATTTGCTCTCGGTGCAGAACCGCCAGATCTCTGTGGAAAACATCCAGAAGACGGTGGCCGACTTCTTCAACATCAAGGTGGCGGACATGTACTCGAAGCGCCGCCCGGCGAACATCGCCCGGCCGCGCCAGATCGCCATGTACCTGGCGAAAGAGCTGACCCAAAAAAGTCTGCCGGAAATCGGCGAACTGTTCGGCGGGCGCGACCACACCACCGTGCTGCACGCGGTGCGCAAGATCGCCGGCGACCGCCAGAAGAATGCCGAGTGCAACCACGAACTGCACGTGCTGGAACAGACCCTCAAAGGCTGATCCCGGCTACCTGAGAACGACCGGATTGTGTTTTTCTCAGGCAATGGCAAAATATCGTAATAGCAATTTGAGCAGTAAATTTAATCGATCAACGTACTGAGGATAACTATGCAATTGGTCAAAACCACCCGAGACACGCTTCTCCGGCCACTGCAGATCGTGAGCGGTATTGTCGAGCGTCGGCACACCATGCCGATTCTGGCCAATATCCTCATTCGCAAAAACGGCGAGAGCGTGTCTTTCCTGTCGACCGACACCGAAGTGCAGATCACCACGCACGCCAACATCGGTAGCGGCGACGACGTGACCGGCACCACGGTTGCGGCGCGCAAACTGCTGGACATCCTGCGCGCGCTGCCGGAATCGGGCGACGTCACCATGACGCTGCAAAACAAGCGCCTGGCCGTGCAGAGCGGCAAGTCGCGCTTTGCGTTGCAGACGCTGGCGGCCGAGGAATTCCCGACCGTGTCGGTGGCCGAGAGCCATAACGCATCGGTGACGCTGCCGCAAAAGACGCTCAAGCACCTGTTCAACATGGTGCACTTCTCGATGGCGCAGCAAGACATCCGTTACTACCTGAACGGCCTGCTCTTGGTGCTGGACGGCAGCAACATCATTGCAGTCGCCACCGACGGCCACCGCCTGGCGTTCTGCCAGGTGGAGACCGAGCAGCAGTTCGAGCGCCAGGAAGTGATCATCCCGCGCAAGACCATCATCGAGCTGCAGCGCCTGCTGGAAGAAAACGATGAAACCGTACGCCTGGACATCGCCGCGTCGCAAGTCAAACTGACTTTCGCCGACATCGAGCTGGTCTCGAAACTGGTTGAAGGCAAGTTTCCTGACTACACGCGCGTGATCCCGAAAGGTTACAAGAACGACTTCACGATCAGCCGCGATGAACTGCTGCGTTCGCTGCAGCGCGCCGCGATCATGACCAGTGACAAGTTCAAGGGCGTGCGCTGCATCATCGAGCCAGGCGTCATGAAGATCAGCTCGACCAATGCCGACCAGGAAGAAGCGGTCGAAGAACTCGAGATCGACTACGGCGGCGACGCCATCGACATCGGCTTCAACGTCACCTATCTGCTCGACGTGCTCAACAACCTGAAGTGCGACCAGGTGAACATCGCCCTGGGCGACTCCAACTCGTCGGCGCTGATCTCGATCCCCGACAATGGCGACTTCAAGTATGTCGTCATGCCGATGCGGATTTAAGCGTTAGAAAGATAGAGCAAACCGGCGGCCTATACTCATGAGTTAGCCCCAAAACCGTCATTCCCGCGCAGGCGGGAATCCAAGTTTGCCGGCAGATCGTGCAACTTGGATTCCCGCCTTCGCGGGAATGACGGTTCAGGTGTTGCAGGCCACAGTTAGCATTTGCAGGCTGCACGCCACCGGATCCACCCGTTATATAGAAAGCAGTCCATGTCCGAGAATATCCCAGCAGAAAACACCGCCCCGCAGGCGGAGGAATACGGCGCCGCCTCGATCCAGATCCTGGAAGGCCTCGAAGCAGTTCGCAAGCGTCCGGGCATGTACATTGGCGACACCTCGGACGGCACCGGCCTGCACCACCTCGTGTTCGAGGTGCTGGACAATTCGATCGACGAAGCGCTGGCCGGTTACTGCACCGAAATCCACGTCACGATCCACTCCGACAACTCGATCTCGATCACCGACAACGGCCGCGGCATCCCGACCGGCGTCAAGATGGACGACAAGCACGAGCCGAAACGCTCGGCGACCGAGATCGCCCTGACCGAACTGCACGCCGGCGGCAAGTTCAACCAGAACGCCTATAAAGTTTCCGGCGGCCTGCACGGCGTCGGCGTGTCGTGCGTGAACGCCCTGTCGAAACTGCTGCGCGTGACCGTGCGCCAGAACGGCAAAGTGCACCAGCTCGAATTCGAACGCGGCGTGCCGCTGAACCGCCTGCTCGAGATGCGCGACGGCTTCGAAGTCTCGCCAATGAAGGTCATCGGCGAAACCGACAAGCGCGGCACCGAAGTGCACTTCTGGGCCGATGAGACCATCTTCACCCACGTCGAGTTCCACTACGAGATCCTGTCGAAGCGTATCCGCGAACTGTCGTTCCTGAACAATGGCGTCAACATCAAGTTGAGCGACCAGCGCAGCGGCAAGGAAGAAGTGTTCGCCTTCGAGGGCGGCACCCGCGGCTTCGTCGAGTACATCAACAAGACCAAGAGCGTGCTGCACCCGACCGTGTTCCAGGCTACCGGCGACCGTATGTCGGACAACAACACCAACGTCTCGGTCGACGTCTCGATGCAGTGGAACGACGCCTACAACGAGCAGGTGCTGTGCTTCACCAACAACATCCCGCAGCGCGACGGCGGCACCCACCTGACCGGTCTGCGCGCGGCGATGACGCGTGTGATCAACAAGTACATCGACGAGAACGACTTTGCCAAGAAGGCCAAGGTCGAGATCTCGGGCGACGACATGCGCGAAGGCCTGACCTGCGTGCTGTCGGTGAAAGTGCCGGAACCAAAGTTCTCGTCGCAGACCAAAGACAAGCTGGTGTCGTCCGAAGTGCGCGGCCCGGTCGAGGAAATCGTCGCCAAGACGCTGACCGACTTCCTGGCCGAAAAGCCGAACGACGCCAAGATCATCTGCGGCAAGATCGTGGAAGCAGCACGCGCCCGTGAAGCGGCGCGCAAGGCACGCGACCTGACGCGCCGTAAAGGCATCATGGACGGCCTCGGCCTGTCGTCGAAACTGGCCGACTGCCAGGAACGCGACCCGGCGCTGGCCGAACTGTACATCGTCGAGGGTGACTCGGCAGGCGGCTCGGCCAAACAAGGGCGCGACCGCAAGTTCCAGGCCATCCTGCCGCTGCGCGGCAAGGTGCTGAACGTGGAAAAGGCGCGCTTCGAGAAGATGCTGTCGTCGGAGCAGATCACGACCCTGATCGCCACCCTCGGCACCTCGATCGGCCCGGACGAATTCAACGTCGACAAACTGCGCTACCACCGCATCATCATCATGACCGATGCCGACGTCGACGGCGCCCATATCCGCACCCTGCTGCTGACGCTGTTCTACCGCCAGATGCCGCAGCTGGTCGAGCGTGGTCACATCTATATTGCGCAACCGCCGCTGTACAAGGTGAAGGCCGGGCGCGACGAGCGTTATCTGAAGGATGACGTCGAAGAAGCCAGCTACATGATGAACTTCGCGCTGAACTCGGCATCGCTGATCGCAAAAGACGGTGCCGAGCCCGTGAGCGGCGAAGCGCTGGGCGAACTGGCGCGCAAATACAACCTGGCCAACGCCATCATGCTGCGCCTGGCGCGCGTGATCGACCGCGCGGCGCTGACCGCAATCTTCAGCGGCGGCGTGGCGCTGGACCTGAGTACGCTGGACAACGCCGAGAGCTCGGCCAAGGCGATGGAAGCGGCAATCAAGGATCCGGCGGTGAAGGTCAAGGTGCGCTCGGATGAACTGTCTGAAAAGCACGGCCTGCGTATCGAGCGCATCTATCACGGCAACGTGCAGGTGACGGCAATCGACGCCGATTTCGTGGCCGGCGCCGACTACGCGCTGCTGGCCGATTCGGCCGCCACCTTCCAGGGCCTGATGGGCGAAGGCGCCATCGTGCGCCGCGGCGAAGGCGAGCGCATGAAGGAATTCGCGGTGCGCGATTTCCATCAGGCGATGGAGTGGTTGCGTGAAGAGGCTGAACGTGGCGTGTCCAAGCAGCGTTACAAGGGTCTGGGCGAGATGAATCCGGAGCAGTTGTGGGAAACCACGATGGATCCGACGGTGCGTCGTTTGCTGAAGGTGCAGATCGAGGATGCGATCGCGGCAGATCAGATTTTTACGACGTTGATGGGCGATGAGGTTGAGCCGCGCAGGAACTTCATTGAGAGCAATGCGCTGCGGGCGGGGAATATTGACGTTTAAACGTCCTGCATTCCACATCAAAACGGCCTCTTCGTGAGGCCGTTTTCTATTTCTGCTTGCCGCGTCTTTCGAGGTATTGAGCTCAAATTCTGGTCAAGGTCGGCTCAGAATTCGCTCTTCCTTGGCGGCACCTCGATATTTTCCTCAACCTCGTTCAGACGGTTCAGTACTGCCTGGTTTCTGGCGTACTTGCGCTTGAGCTTATCCAGCTTCTTGTCGGTACCCGTGCAGAGCTTGCGGATTTCCCGCTCGATCTCTCGCATTCGCTGCGCGTCTGGCGGGGCTGGCACCGCGCCCCGAAAATAGTCACAGCCCTCGCGCTGCTCCACGTACTTGGTCACATCGGCAGGAAGCTTAACTTCTTCGGCATTTGCTGATCCACAGAAGAAGCCAAGCATGACCGCTGTTGCTGTCAGCATTCTATTCATTACGTGCTCCTGTATTCGTCCAATGCGGATCGTCGCCATCAAAAGAATGGAAGCCAGCAGTCAGGCTTGCTCGGGAATCGGCCGCACGACCAGGAATTGATAGGCCATCGCACTCAAAAAGCAAATACCGGCACCAGCCAGCAAGGCTGGGACGAAAGAATATGTCTGCGCGATGTATCCTGTCAGGATAGGCGCCAATGCACTACCTATGAATCCGCCGAAATTCTGGATCGCACCAAGCGAAGCAACCCGACTACGTGGCGCCACTGCGGTCACGAGCGACCACGAACAGGCCGATGCTGCATTGGCCAGAAAGATCACGACCGAGATGCACGCAATGGCCGCCGTATTGCTCTCGACCAGCGCCGCAGGAATCGTGAACGCCACCATGCCCAGCATGGCCAGCACCACCGCCGTACGGCGCCCCTGCACTGCCGACTTGGCACGGCGGGTGATCTGGTCGGACGCCCAGCCCGCAGTTAGCGCGCCGGCAAAACCGCACAGGAATGGAATCGTGGCCGCCACACCGACATAGGCCACGTCCATGTGGCGCTCGGTGCGCAGGTAGCCTGGCAGCCAGGTGAGGAAGACCCAGTTCAGGTACACCGAGCCGAAGAAGCCGAACAGCATGCCCCAGGTAGCGCGTTGGCGGAACAGTGCGCGCCATGACGCAAAGCCTGCTTCTGGCGCAGCCTCGACTGTCTGTCCTTCGTCCAGATAGGCACGCTCGGCATCAGTGAGCTGCTCGCGCACCGGATCGCGATACAGGACGACCCAGACGATGGCCGCCACGATGCCCAGCGCGCCGGTAATGAAAAAGGCCCAGTGCCAGCTGGTCGCGGCGATCAAGGGCGACAGGCACAGCGGCGCCAAGGCAAAGCCGAGTGGCGATGCCGAGTTGTAGATGCCGGTCGGAGTGCCGCGTGCACGCAGCGGGAACCAGTTGCTCACGACGCGCGCCGCGGCCGGAAACTGCGGCGCCTCGCCAATGCCGAGCACGATGCGCGCCAGCACGAACCAGCCAAAGGTCGATACCAGGCCGCCTGCAGCTTGGGCCAGTGACCACAGCACCAGCCCCATGCCGAGCAGCCAGCGCGGTCCGATCTTGTCGACCAGGATGCCGACCGGCAGCTGGCACAACGCATAGCTCCATGAAAACGCCGACAGGAGCAGCCCCATCTGGCCTAGCGAGAGGTCGAGGTCGGCACGAATGAATTCGTTGGCGACGGCAAGCGTGGCGCGGTCCAGATAGTTGATAACGCCGGTGACGACCAGCAGGACCATTGCGATGGTCTGGCGGCGCCGAATGCGGGGAGAAGCTTCGTAGGTAGAGATAACGTTCATCTCGGAATGCTACCAAGGAGCGTTAATTGAAGGAAAGATATTTGTGTCGCTATCAGTGATGCCACTACCCAGGATGTTGTTGTAAAGATATTGAACAGTCGATAGACTGCGTGTTTCCTCGCGCTCATTCAGTCATGTCCGAATCCATCCAGGAATCTCTCGCTCTCGGCAGTCGTTTCTGGACCGATGATGAATTCAACAGCGCAATCCAAGCTTATCTGCACATGCTGCGCGCTGAGTTGAACGGCGAGCCGTACAACAAAGCCGAAATCAATCGGCAACTACGCGCAGGTTCGCTCCATGCCAGGAGCGGGGGGTCGATTGAATTTCGCATGCGAAACATCTCGGCCGCGCTGTACGAACTGAACATGCCGTGGATTGCCGGCTATCTGCCTGCGAATAATATCGGTAGCGCGGCTAAGGAAAAGGTAGTCGAACTTTTGCGCGCGAATGGCATTGCTTTCCTTGAGCCGTATGTCCCGACCGCGGATCGCCAGGAACTGGACAACAAGGTTTCCGCGCTCAGGAAGCAGGCCCCGGCAGTCAGGCCGATCGGATCGTTCCAGCCGCTGATGGTGTCGAAGATTACGACGTCGTATGTCCGCGATCCGGCCGTCAAGGCCTGGGTGTTACAGGCCGCCGGCGGCAGCTGCGAAGGATGCGACGCCTCGGCCCCCTTCGTTGCCGCCGATGGTTTGCCTTATCTCGAAGTGCACCATGTCATGCCACTGTCGAGCCATGGTTCGGACACTACGACCAATGCGGTCGCCCTGTGCCCGAATTGCCACCGGCGCTGTCATTCGTCGATCGATCGCGATGAATTCAAACTCTCGCTGTACCAAAAAATTTCGCGGCTGATTGTCGAGGCACCGTCGATGGATTAATGCAGCGCGATCGATCGAGACCAGATCGGCTTATGGCAACCTGATCTTGACAATCGCATTGCCCGACGTCGCATACAAATTCCCCTTCCCGTCCGTGACGATCCCACGGATATCCGCCAGGCTACCCGGCAGATCGCCCGTACGCAACTCCATCCTGCGCGCCGTCCCCGCAACCGTCGTCACCATCCCAGCCGGCGTGATCCTGCGCACCAGGTTATTGATCCCATCTGCCGCATACACATTCCCCTGGGGATCGACCGTCAGCCCCACCACCTGCTCGAAGCGCGCCTCGTTACCGGTGCCATTCACCGCGCCGCGCAGGTTCTGTGCCCCGGCGAGCGTCACAAAGCCATTCAGTCCCAGCACCCCGTTCGGATTCCAACGGCTGATCTCGCGTTCGAGGTCGAATACATACAGGTTGTTGCTGCTGTCGACCGTGACGCCGCGCGGTTCGACCAGCGCGACGCCGCTCAGGTCGTTCTGCACGGACTGGCCTTCGAGCATGCTCGTCTCGCCGGCCGAGATCCTGCGCGTGCCGTAGGCGTTGGTAACGAACACGTTGCCGTTGTTGTCGAGCGCGATTGCGAAGGGGTAGGCGCTGGCCAGACGACTGGTAGGGACGTTGGTGCCAACCGGAATCCTGGCCCAGGTGCTGACCTGCCCCGCCGACGAAATGGCCCGGATGAACTCGTTGTCCGTGACATACAGCGTGCCGCTTGCGTTCACTGCCACTGCGCTTGGATTGCGAAAGCGCGCGTTGCCGGCGCTGCCCTCGGCGGTGCCCGGGGTCCCCGCAGCGCCTGCCACGGTCGTGACCACGCCTTCGGGTGTGATCTTGCGGATGGTGAAGTTGCCCGTGTCGACCACGTACAGATTGCCGCTGCCATCGATCGTAATGCCATGCGGCCACTTGAAGCGGGCTGCGGTGCCAGTCGCATCCATCGTGCCCTCGGCCGTCGGGTCACCAGCGAGGATGCTCAATGCGGCGCTCTGCACCGGCGGCGGCGTGCCGTCGTCATCGTCCTGGTCTTTTGGAATGCCGTCACCACAGGCCGAGCACAGCAGCATCAGAGCGGCGGCGCCGAACAGTTTCAAACGGAAGCGGGCGGTTTCGGTAGCGGGATGACGGGTCATGAATCTCTCCAGAATGGTTCGCCGCCGATGCTATCACGCACGACCCAGCTTCTGCCCATGCCCGGCCATGACCCCTGCATAAACTGCATGCCACCAAACGACCACTGGCGCCAAAGCGACATCGCGGATGAGCAATCGGCAAGGAGATCACCACCAAATCCCAATACTTTCTTTGCCGCATCAATCAATTGTCCGCTTGACATACGGCGCTGCGCTCTTTAAAGTCGAAATTATGTCTTTCCAACCGCATCTGTCGATTTCCCTACCAGCCGCCGGCGCGCTAGCGCCGGCCGCCCTGCTACTACGCGCGTAATCCTCGCCGTACGCCCGGCTCCGCCGGCCTCCCCAGCAGTTCAGGAAGTTGCACCGATGTTCACCTCTTCAATTTTCGCATCACCGTTTTCCCCCACCGGGTTGATCCTGGCAAGTGGCCTGCGCGCATCGCGTTTATCTACGCATGCGCTGCTAAAACTACCGATCGGTTGCCGGGCCTAGCGTTTCGTGGCCCGCCCGGCAGCCTGCGCCACCGAAAGCCCCGGCAATAACGCCGCGGCCGCTAAACAACCAACCCAACAGGAACCCCGATCATGCTGACCAATCCCGCCGCCAAGTACCGTCCCTTCCCCGCCATCGATCTGCCGGACCGTCAATGGCCGAGCCGTGCGATTACGCACCCGCCGATCTGGATGAGCACCGACCTGCGCGACGGTAACCAGGCGCTGATCGAGCCGATGAGCGCCGAGAAGAAGCTGCGCTTCTTCAAAATGCTGGTCAAGGTCGGCATCAAGGAAATCGAGGTCGGCTTCCCGTCCGCATCGCAGACCGACTTCGACTTCGTGCGCATGCTGGTCGACGACAACCACATTCCGGACGACGTCACCATCATCGTGCTGACCCAGTCGCGCGATGAGCTGATCCGGCGCACGGTGGAATCGGCGGTGGGCGCCAAGCGCGCCATCGTCCACGTCTACAACTCGGTGGCGCCGGTGTTCCGCCGCGTGGTGTTCAACATGAGCCGCGACGAGATCGTGCAGATCGCGGTCAAGGGCACGCAGCTGATCAAGGAACTGGTGGCGCAGCATCCGCAGACCCAGTGGGGCCTGGAGTATTCGCCGGAATCGTTTTCCACCACCGAACTCGATTTTTCGAAGCAGATCACCGATGCGGTCAGCGCCGTGTGGCAGCCGACGCCCGACAACAAAATGATCGTCAACCTGCCCTCGACCGTGGAAGCGGCCACGCCGAATGTGTATGCCGACCAGATCGAATGGATGTGCCGTCACCTGAACAACCGCGAATCGCTGGTCATCAGCGTCCACCCGCACAACGACCGCGGCACTGCGGTCGCCGCCGCCGAACTGGCGGTGATGGCCGGCGCCGACCGCGTCGAGGGATGCCTGTTCGGCAATGGCGAACGCACCGGCAACGTCGACCTGGTGACCCTTGCAATGAACCTGTACACGCAGGGCGTCAATCCGGGCCTGGACTTCTCGGACATCGACGCCGTGCGCCAGCTGGTGGAAGACTGCAACCAGCTGCCGGTGCACCCGCGCCATCCGTATGCGGGCGACCTGGTGTTTACCGCGTTCTCCGGCTCGCACCAGGATGCGATCAAGAAGGGCTTCGCCCAGCAAAAAGCGGACGCGCTGTGGGAAGTACCGTACCTGCCGATCGATCCGGCCGACCTGGGACGCAGCTACGATGCAGTCATCCGCGTCAACAGCCAGTCGGGCAAGGGCGGCATGGCCTACCTGCTGGAACAGGAATACGGCCTGCAGCTGCCGCGCCGTTTGCAGATCGAGTTTTCGCGTGCGGTGCAGCGTGTGGCCGACGAGAGCGGACGCGAGATCAATGCGGGCGATTTGCACGCGCTGTTCGCGCGCGAGTATCTGGAGCAGGAAGAGCCGTATCACTACGTGTCGCACCGCATGGTCGAAGACAGCGCGCACGACGTGCAGCTGGAAGTGAACGTGGCGCGCCACCATGCGCCGCAGACCTTCGCCGGCACCGGCAACGGGCCGATCGACGCATTCGTCAATGCGCTGGGGCTGGAGATCCGTCTGATGGATTATCACGAGCATGCGATCGGCTCGGGCGCGGATGCGCGCGCGGCGTGCTATGTCGAACTGCGGGTGGGGAACGGGCCGACCTTGTTCGGCGTGGGCATCGACAGCAATATCGTGACGGCGTCGTTCAAGTCGGTGTTGTCGGCGGTGAACCGGCATGTGGCGGCCGATGGACAGAGTACGGGAGCGATGGCCGCGTAAGTCGGGCTTTGTTGCAGGTTTCCACAACGTCGAAGAGCGTGGTGTAGCGGGGGAACTTGGGCCCCCGCCTTCGCGGGGGTGACGTGGTTTTGGGTCGCAGGATGTTATTGCTACACGACTCCGGTTAGGCTAACAGGATCACCCTCCACTCATCCGGTCGAGCATCTGGACTGAAGCCCGATCACTCATCACCAGCACCAGTTTCAACCTCGCTCGCGTCATCCCGACGAAGAGCTTGCGCAGCGCGCGTTCATCGAGCTCCTCAAAATCGATCTCGGTAAAAATCAACGCCGGCGCCGACTGTCCCTTGAAGCGGTACACCGACTCTGCCAGCAGCCCACCTTCGCGGAACACGGGAATCCCGAACAGGTCGTATTCCCCCGTGAACGAACGCAGCGTGTGCGTATCGCTCAAGCGGTCCAGCTGCAGAATCGCCGACTTCTCGCGCCCGCGGAACGAGCAAATTGCGATGTCCTGGCGCGCGTAGCCGGCCGCCAGGCACGACGTCACCGCGCGCCGCGTCTGCGCCAGCATGGCGTCCGTATCGCCTTCGGGATAGGTCAGCTCTTCGATGTCCGCCCCCTTGAACGGACTACCCGCCTCCACCGGCTGGCGCGCCGCGCCCAGTTTGGTGAGCATGTCGACGATCTGGCGCGGGCTGCGATAGTTGGTGTCGGAGTGCAGCGTCACCCAGCCCGGCAGCGGCACCATCGCGCGCCCGTACAAATTCTGGTCCGGGTCTTCCATCCAGATCGCGCGGCCCTCGGGTTTCAACATGCGCAGCACGATGTCGCGCCAGGCCACCGAAAAATCCTGGCCCTCGTCGACGATCACGACGTCGTACTGCCAGGTTTCGGGCAGCGTGGCGCCGGCCATCGACGTCTCGATGCGCTCCCAGACATCCTGCGCGCCGTAATCGGGCGTGACGTCCTGCGCGCGCAGCCAGGCGTCGGACAGGGTGTGGAAGGTGGCCACCCGCCCGCCATTGGGCACCAGGCGCTCGATATGGTCGGCCAGCGGGCGGTTGAAGCACACATACAAAGGCCGCAGGCCGGATTCGATCGCAGCGGTGTATTCGGCCAGCGCCAGCTGGGTCTTGCCGCTGCCGGCGGTGCCGATCACGTGCAGGCGAAACGGTGAAAAGTCGAGCCGCCTTGCCCAGGTGGCCAGGCCGCCCGACAGGCGCGTGACCATCTGCACCGCGTTGCCGATCATGGCGCTGGGGTCGGGGCGCAGGCTCAGGGTGTCGCCCAGGAAGCGCGATACCTTGTCGAAGTCGTCGGTTTTATCGGTGATCGGCAGCGCCTCGCGGATCACGCGCGCCAGCTTCGGCTTGTTGCTGGCGTCGATGATGTGGTGCGGGTCGATCCCGGCCAGCTGCTGGTCGCGCACGATGTAGTCGGGGCAGTACAGCAGGTAGTCGATCGACAGCGCGCCGTGGTAGCGCTTGGCCAAACCCTCGATATTGGCCAGGATCTGGGTGCGGATCTTGCGCGTTTTTCCTTGAAAGCTTTTGACCAACCCCTCCGGCGTCTCGTTCAAAAAGCCCGCCACCTGCTCGATTACCAACAGGCGTCCGTTCGGCGCCAGCACGATGAAGTCGATATCGCCGTACACCGAGTAACCCTGCTCGACATTGGTCCAGTGTACGCCATGGTAAATGCTGTATGGCGCGTCGGCCAGGCGCTGGTCCAGGTAGGCCAGGGTTTCGATCTCGCGTGCAGCAGCGCCGGTGACGGACATTTCGCGCCAGCCGGCTGGATGGAGGTGGGCCATGGGTCGTCGGATAGCGTTAGTAAGATGAAAACTATTGTATGACTGTTTGCACGATACTCACACACCGTTGTCTGAGGCACGCATTTCAGACCATCCAACAAACCAAAATCGTTGCTGAGATGAAAAACTATTGTCGCCCTGCGGCAATTTAATGCACACTTTCGCTGTTCTCCTCCCATTCAGGCTTTCGTGCTCACTTTCCACCTTGCGGCATTATTCAGGCAGGCATCGCACCACGGCATGTTGTCGTGCGTGCTGCTGCTTGTGGGCCTGTGGAGCGCCGGCATGGCGCACGCCGGCGTCACCTACCGTTTCGGCGGTGGCGCAATCGCCGGCTGCTCGTTGTCTGGCAAGGTGTACACCTGCGCCAATGCCACGTTGCCGAACTACGACGACAAGGTCATCATCGACAACGGCTACACTGTCAATGTCCAGTCGGACGTGGCGTTCGGCTGGAACCAGGGCTTGACCATGTCCGGCACCGCGCGCCTGACCAGCACCGGCAACCTGAACCTGGCCGGCCTGAATCCACCCAACCTGGTCGTGAGCGGCGGCTCGTTTGGCGCCAGCGGCAAGTTCAGCATCATCGGCGCGAACCAGATCAAGGCCGACATCACTGCCGGTTCGATGAGCCTGGGCGACGGTCCGACGCTGCAGATCACCGGCGCGATCGTCTCGCGCGGCGAAGTGGCGATCGCCTACAGCAGCGTGATCAACGGCGCCGTCAGCGGCACCGTGATCACGGCCGGCGCATCGGTCACGATCAAGGGCGACGTCAACGCCAGCAGCCGCTTCGTGCTCGATTCGGCCGGCAACATCAGCGGCAATGTCGTCGCGCCCGAAGTCGAGCTGCTGGCGTCCAACACCGTCATCGGCGGCAACGTCACTGCCACCAAGTTCCTGAACATGGCGCAGGGCATGGTCATCAAGGGCTCGGTCGATACCGGCCAGCTGACGATGCGCGAAGCAAACGCCGTCATCGAAGGCGTGGCCAGGGTCGATTTCGCCAACATGTACTATGGCGCCAAGGTCAACCAGGTCATCGTATGCAAGAACGGCACCAAGGCCGGCCAATGCGATTGCGTCAACAACCAGACCGGCTCTCCGGTCAACTCGACCGGCGGGCCGCGCTGCGAGTCGCCAAAGGCGACCAGCGCGCTGCACCACTTCCTGATCACACACGACGGCAGCGGCCAGACCTGCTCCGACGAGACCGTGAGCGTGACCGCCTGCGCCAACGCCGCCTGCAGCGCGCCGCACTTCACGGGCGGGGCCAGGGTGACCCTGCAACCCGGCGGCGTAGTGACCACCATCGGCAGCAGCGGCGTCGGTTCGGGCGAGGTCTCGCGCAGCAGCGCCGGCACCGAAGCCTTGAAACTGACCTACACCGGCAGCACCGGCGCCACCACCTGCCGCAACAGCGCCGGCGGCAGCGCCAGCTGCGACATGACCTTCAGCGGCGGAGTCGCCTTCGACATCGACGTGCCGGACCACCGCGCCGGCGAAAACGCGAGCGCCGTCATCAAGGCGCTGCAATCCGATCCCAAGACCAGCCAGTGCGTGGCGGCCTTCAAGAATGCCGACAAACCGATCCAGTACAGCTGCGGGTACGAGACCACCAGCAAGGACACCGCCGGCCTGGCACTGGCCGACGCCGCCACCAGCGCCAAGGCCACGCTGGTGTGCCGCAGCGGCGCCAAACAGGCGGTGAACACCCGCTTCGACGCCAACGGCGCGGCCAAGCTCACGCTCAACTACCAGGATGTCGGCAAACTCAAGCTGATGGCGCAGCTGGACGACGCCAAGGGCGACGCCACGTTCATCGTGGCGCCGCACCGTTTCGGCATTTCAAACCTGCCCAAGGCAGCAGCGGGCGAAGCGCTGCGCGCCGGCGACGACTTCAAGGTGACGGTCAGCGCGCTCAATGCCAACGGCGCCATCACGCCGAGTTTCGACAAGACCGCGCTGCAGCCGGATATGCTCACCACCGAGCTTTCAGTGGCCTGCGTCCCGAAGGGCGATGCCGGTTCGGTCGGCGTCACGGTCGCCACCAGTTTCGCGTCCGGCAGCGCCAGTCCCACGCTGTGGTGGAGCGAAGTCGGCACCTTCGACCTGAAGATCGGGCTGGCGGATTTTCTGGGCAGCAGCCTGGGTGTTACCGGCAGCACCAAGATTGCCGAAGATCGCTGCCCGGGCAACGTCGGTCCTTTTATCCCCAAATATTTCACGGCCGACCAGAGCCCACTGGAAGTGCTCAAGGGACGGTCGTTCTACTACGCCGGCGAACCGGTGCCGGTCAGGATCAGCGCCATGAACGCGCGCGGCGCGGTCACCAAAAACTACGACGGCGTCCTGAAATACAGCGCCGCGGTGGCGCTCGCGGCGTACGGCGAAATCGCCGGCAAACTGGTCCTGAACCCGAGCGACGGCGTGTTGTCGCAGGCGGGCGTGAACGCCGACAGCTTCAGCGCCGGCGTGGCGCCGGCCGCGCCATCGTATGCGTCCGGCATCGCCGCGCCGATCGCGCCGACCGTGATCCAGCTGCGCGCAACCACGGCCGCCAAGGACACGCCTGGCGTGACGTCGGACGACGGCAAGGGCAGCTTCGAGAAGGCGCGGCCGAAGATCCTGAGCGGACGCCTGCGCGTCGGCAGCAACGCCGGCCGCGTCGGCGATGAAGTCGCCCTGGAAATCGCGGTCGATTACTGGAGCGGCAGGAGCTGGCTGCTCAACGCCGAGGACAGCTTCACCCGCATACCGGTGGAAGCCTTCGCGCAGAGCGCCGTTGCCAAGGCAGGCGCCAGCCTGGCGCCGGCGGCCAACAAGCTGCCCCAGAGCGTGATCATCAAGGCAGGCAAGGCCGATCCCAGGTTGATCATGGTCGGCAACCAGCCGGGATGGATCGACCTGGCCGTCAATCTCGGCACGGGCGGCCAGGACATCGCCTGCCAGGGCAGCCATCCGCCCAACAAGGGCGCCAGCTTGCCGTGGCTGCGCCTGCCCAAGGGCTGCCGCGACCCGGCCGGGCGCGCCACCTTCGGCGAACTGGCGCCGGAAAACCGCCGCATCATTCACGTGCGCGAGGTGTTCAATTGAAGCGCCCGATGCATCACGCGCACGGCTTCACCATGGTCGAACTGATCACCGTGATGGTGCTGATCGGCGTGCTGGCCGCCGTCGCAATCCCGAAGCTAATGGGCGACAACACCACCGAAGCGGCGGTCTACGGCGACCGCGTGGCCACCACGCTGCGCCTGGCGCAGAAGGCGGCGGTGGCCAAGCGCCGCACCGTGTGCCTCGACACCGCGGCCGGCTCGCTGCGCGTGCGTACGCTGCGCGGCCCCGGCTCCGGCGCCAATGCTTGCAGCGAGCCGCTGGTGGGCGTCGAGGACGGCCTGTTCGCCAACACCAACGCCGGTATCGCCATGAGCGGTATGCCGGCGGCATTGCGCTTCCAGCCGGACGGCACGATCACGGACGCCAACAACGTCCAGGTGGGCGAGATCAGGATCGGCATCACCGCGTCCGGCCAGTCGCAGCGCACCATCCGCATCCATGGAGGCACCGGTTATGTCGACTGAGCGCACACGCAGCAAAATGGCCGGCGTCACCCTGATCGAATTGATCATCGCCATGGTGATCGTCGGCGCGGCCCTGGCCGGCCTGGTGGCCGCCTACAACCGCGCCAACATCGCCAGCGCCGATCCGCTGGTGACGCAGCAGATGCTGGCGGTGGCCGAGACCATGATGGAAGAAATCTTGCAGAAACCGTTCACCGGCGCCGACCCGGGCAAGCCGGCGAGCCGCGTTTTGTACGATGAAATCGGCGACTACAACGGCTACGCGCAGACCGGCATCGTCAACGTCAATGGCGACCCGATGGCCGGCCTCGAAAACTATACTGTCCAGGTTGTCGTCGACCGTCCGGGCGACCCGGGGGTGCCGGCGATCAGCGGCGTGAACACGGGCGCCGCGCGCCGTATCCAGGTTCAGGTCAGCGCACCCGGCGCCGCCACGGTGGTGCTCACCGGCTGGAGGACGGGATGATGAAGCGCCCGGCTTTGAAGCGCCAGCGCGGATTCACGCTGGTCGAGCTGATCCTCGTGATCGTGTTGGTGGGCATCATCGGCGGCGTGCTGACCATGATGCTGGCGCCGGCGATCCAGAGCTACCTGCTGGTGGGCCAGCGCGCGGCGCTCACCAACGTGGCCGACAGCGCCCTGCGTACGATCGCGGTGGACGTGCGGCGCGCGGTGCCCAATTCGCTGCGCCAGGCGAATGCACAATGCCTGGAACTGGTGCCGACGATCGATGGCGGACGCTATCGCACCGGGCCGGATCTCAACCTGCCCGGCGCCGCCTACATCAACGACGCGGAGCCGGGCAATGCGTTCGACGTGCTCACGCAGCTCAACACCATACCTGCGCAGAACGATGTGATCGTCATCGACAACCGCGCGCCGGAAGACGTGTACGGCAAAACCAATACCGCCACCGTCCGTACGGTGAGCGCGCCGCCGAACCCTGCGCTGGGAACGGGGCGCATCGAACTCAATGGCGACATGCAGGTCCACCAGGGCTATGACGGCGCACGCTTCGTGGTGGTGCCGGCGACGCGCCAGATCGTGACCTACCGCTGCACCCAGGGGCTCGACAGCAGCGGCACCGGCACCGGTACCCTGGTTCGCCTCAACGGCGCCGACCTCGCCGCGCCGCAGGCGTGCGACGGCGCGGTGCCGGCCGGTGCGCAGCTCGTCGCCGGCAAGGTATCGAGCTGCAGCTTCGTGGTGTATGCCAATGCCGGCGCCACCCAGGACAGCGGCTACGTCCAGCTGCAGCTGACGCTGAGCGACAAGGGCGAATCGGTGCCGCTTACCGTCGGCGTCAACGTGAGCAACGTGCCATGATGCGCCGCCAATCCGGTTTCGCCTATATTGCGGCGGTGGTGTTCCTGGTGGTGATCGCCGGGATCGCGGTCGCGCTGCTGCGCCTGACCGACACCCAGCAGACGACCGTGAACCAGGCCCTGCTCGGCGCCCGCGCCGGCCTCACGGCGCGCGCCGGCATCGAGTGGGCGTTCAACGGGCTCACTACCCGCTGCTCGGAGGCAGGCATCCGCACCACGCTCAACGATTTCAGCTATGCCTCGGGATTCCGGGTGACGGTCACCTGCTCGTTCCAACGCTACGGCGAAGGGCAGGATCCAGTCAATCAAAGCCAATCGGTGCCAAAGCGCATCTATCGCATCGAAGCGGTGGCTTGCAATGGCACGGGCACGACCTGTCCCGAGGAAAACGCGAACGTGGCGCGGGCCGACTATGTCGAGCGCGCGCGCGTGGCCACGGCGTGCACGGTCGAACCGAACGGTTTCTGCTACTGACGTGGGTGTCGCAACCGGCATGAAGGAGCCTGTGCGCTCCCGATGATTTTCACCCGATAGCAGACAATGATAGAGTCCCTGAACATTCATCCGGAGGACTCCATGCAGCAAGCATCCAGCACCCGCGTCGCCATCGTCACCGGCGCCTCGCGCGGCATCGGCGCCGCAGTCGCGCAGCGCCTTGCCGAAGACGGCTACCGCGTCGCCGTCAACTACGCCAACAACGAGCTTGAGGCCGACCGGACCGTGGCCGCCCTGCGCGACGCCGGCCACAGCGCCATCGCGGTCAAGGCCGACGTCGCGCAGGCCGACCAGGTGCGCGCCATGTTCGACAGCGTCGAGCGCGAACTGGGCAAGGTCGACGTGTTGATCAACAATGCCGGCATCCTCAAGACCGTGCCGCTGGCCGAGTCGAGCGACGAGCTGTTCGCGCGCACGTTTGCCGTCAATGTGCAGGGCACCTTCAACACCCTGCGCGAAGCGGCCACGCGCCTGAACGACGGCGGCAGCATCGTCAATTTCTCGACCAGCGTGGTGGGCCTGAAGCTGCCCGGCTACACCATCTACAGCGCCACCAAGGCGGCGGTGGAATCGATGAGCCAGATCTTCGCCAAGGAACTGCGCGGGCGGCGCATCCGCGTCAACGTGGTGGCGCCGGGGCCGGTGGCGACCGAGCTGTTCCTGGACGGCAAGACCCCGGAACAGATCGCCCACTTCGCCAGCCTGCCGCCGCTCGAGCGCCTGGGCGAGCCGCGCGACATCGCCAATGTGGTGTCGTTCCTGGTGGGGCCGGATGCGGGCTGGGTCAATGGCCAGGTGCTGCGCGCCAATGGCGGCGTGATTTGAGGCCGTTGCCGGAGGATTGGGCAAGCCGCGCGGACCATCGTCGTCGCCATTCGCGGTGTAATACAGAGGTCGCGCGCGTAATCGTTCAACCACCGTCCAAGGAGTCCGCAGCATGGAAGCGATCCACGAACTTGCCACCCTGATCGCCCGTCACCAGCACGGCGACGGCATGCGCCAGACCGACGTGCCGGGCATGTGGCTGATCCGCAGCGCGCTGCCGACCTGCCCGCTGCAGGTGCTGCACGTGCCGGCCGTGTGCATCATCGCGCAGGGGTCCAAGCTGGTGACGCTGGGCGGCGACGATTACCGCTACGACCCGGCCAGGTACCTGGTGGTGTCGGTCGACCTGCCGATCACCGGCAGCGTCACCGAAGCCTCGCTGGAAGAACCCTACCTGTGCCTGCGGGTCGACCTCGATCCGCAGCTGCTGGCGGCGATCGACCTCGAGCTTCCGCCCCGGCACGACAAGCCGGTGCGCGGCGCGGCGGCGCGCGGACTGTACCTGAGCCGGACCACGCCGGAAATGGTCGACGTCGCGCTGCGCCTGGTGCGCCTGCTGGACGCGCCCCAGGACATCGCAATCCTGGCGCCGCTGCTGATGCGCGAGCTGCACTATCGCCTCTTGAGCGGCGAGCACGCCGGCCTGGTGCGCCACATCGCCTGCGGCGAAGGACGCATGGCGCAGATCACGCGCGCCATCGGCTGGATCAAGCAGAACTACAACCGGCCCTTGAGCGTCGAGCGCCTGGCCAGTGAAGTCGGCATGAGCGCGTCGACGCTGCACGAACACTTCAAGTCGGTGACGGCGCTCAGTCCCTTGCAGTACCAGAAGCAGTTGCGGCTGCAGGAAGCACGCCGCCTGATGCTGACCGGGCTGAAGGACGCGGCGCGCGCGGGCCACGCGGTGGGTTACGAGAGCAGCTCGCAGTTTTCGCGCGAATACGCCCGCTTTTTCGGCATGTCGCCGGGGAAGGATTCGATGCGCCTGCGCGAAGCGATGCTCGATGGCGGGCCGGGCCTGTTGCAGGGGCTGCCCTGATGGTGGCCATGACTACACTGCCTCGGCCCCTACCCCGCACACCCGCGCCACGATCTGCTGCGCGCTCAATTCCTGAACCAGCACCTCGCCGCCATTGGCCTTGATCAGGCTGCGCGACAGCGCATGCGCGTTGGCGGCCAGGCCGAGCGACGTAAACGCCGCCGGATCGAAGCGCTGCACCGAATGCACGTCGTCCACCAGCAGCCCGACCGTGGTCGCGCCGTGCCGCACCAGCACGACCTGGCCGCCGGCACGCGCTGCAGCTGTCGCCCCCAGCAGCCGCGCCAGGTCGAACACCCACACGAAATGACGCCCGCCGTCTTCCAGGTCCACGTCCAGCATGCCGATCCGCCCGCCCTCGCCGGGTGGGGTGCGCTTGACCCGGGAAAACGGCACCGCCTCCAGCACCGCCGACGCGTCCAGCGCCATCAAGTCGGCGCCGACCTGGAACAGCGCATAGTCCTGTCCCTGCTCGTGCTCCGCGCGCACCCGCGCCGCCCCTGCCAGCGCCGCCAGTTCGGCACTGCTGCGCACCGCGCCGAGCGATTGCAGCAGCACCGACAGCACCGGCTGTTCGCGTCCGCCGGCGCGAAATTCGCGGTAGCCCCCGGCGCGCGCGCAGGCGGCGATGCAATACTGGCCGGCATGCACCACGATGCGCGTCGCCGCGCCCTCGCCCGCGGCGGCGTCGAGCAGCGCACGCTCGAGCGCCAGCACGGCGCCCGCCGGATAGGCCGGGTCGGTGGCGCACAGCACCCGGCCCTCGGGCGTGACCAGAAACGCCTGCATGCCGGGCCTGCCCGCCACGCCGCTGGCGAGCATATTGCGCAGTTCGAGCGCGCTGTCGAACACGATGCCGATGCCGCCCACCACGCTCGCTTCGCGCTCCGGGTGGCGGATCGCGGCGTGATACACAAAGGTGGCTTGGCCGTCGTACAGTGGCGACGGGCCGAACGGCTCGGCGTAGTGATCGTGCTCGCTGCGCAGGCCGCACACGGCGACCAGCGTCTCCGGCGCAATGGCGCTGCCCACCACATCCTGGACGCCGGTGGCGGCCAGGATGCGGCCGGCGCGGTCGTACACGAACAGGCGGCTGTAGACCGTGTACAGGCTGTTGATGTGCTCCAGCAGCGCGCCGATCGCCGCCAGTTGGGCCGGGTCGTCCGGCTGCGCCAGCGCCTGGCGCAACTGCCCGGCCAGCGCCCACCAGCGGCAATCGTTGGCGCGCTCGTACAGGCTGCGGTCGAGCATGTCGACCAGCAGCTGGGCCGTCAGCCCGGCCGCTTGCAGGTTGGACGCCAGCACGGTCTGGTACAGGCCCTGGATCGACAGCGAAAACGCCTCGTCGCTGCGCTCGCCGGTCTCGGTGATCTGGTCGAGCACGGGGTTCAGGCGGCTGTCTGCGGCACTGTCGGCGCTGCCGCTCACCTTGCCGTTCCAGACGATGCGCTTGATGGCCTGGGTGGCGTCGGTCACCGACGTCATCAAGCGATGCAGCGCGGGACTGAAGCCGTGCGCATGCGACAGCAATCCCTGCAGCATGCCCGGGGCCAGCTGCGCCGCCGCATCGGGACGCGCGCCGCGAAAGGCCAGTTCGAGCGGCGCCATCACCTGGACTTTCCAGCCGGCCGGGCCGGGATAGCCCTGGTAGCCTTGCGAAGCGAAACTGGCGACCAGGTATTCGCGGCCGGCGAACATGTGCGTGGCCGCGGCCGCATCGCTCGACGCGTCGGCGGCGCCGCCCACCGGCACCCGCGCGCCGGGCGCGATCCAGAGCGGATCGGCGCTGCCGACCACGCGCTCGTCGGCGTCGAGCAGCAGCATGTTGGCGCGCCCGCCGGCGTCGCCGTAGGCGCCGAAGATGGCGGCCAGTTCGTGCTCGAAGCGAAAACTCAGGCACAGCACGCCGATCGCGGCGCCGCTGCCGGGGTGGCGCATGGTCTGCGAATACAGCAGCGCGCGCGGCTGGCCGGGACGCAGGTCGCTGGCGCGGAAGGTTTCGAGGTAGCCGTTCGCGGCCAGCGTGGCGCCCACCAGCGGATCGCTGCTGCGCCCGAGCGGCGCGGCGGCGTCGGCCCGCACCAGCACGGCGCCATCGGGCGCGAGCAGCACGATGTCGTCGTAGACCGTGTATTTGTCGCGGTAGGCGACCAGGCGCCGCTGCGCATCAAGCGCCGCACCGTCGCCTGCCACGAAGCGGCACAAATCGAGGTCGGCGGCCAGGAAGCCGACGTCGGCGGTGCGCTCGAACAGGTTGCGCACCAGGAGGTCGAGCGCGTACTGGGCGCGCGTGGCCGCTTCATCGAGCACCTGGCGCACTTTTTCGGACACGATATTGGCCACCAGCGCCCGTTCCAGCTGCACCAGGCCGGTGCGCGTGGCCAGCACTGCCGGCAGCAGCGTGCGCGCTTCGACCGGACAATGCATCTTTGCCGAGGCCTCGATCAGGCGCCAGGTCTGGTGCAATTCGTGCAGCGCCGACCGGCGCCGCGCCACGTCCGGCATATAGGGCAGGAAGGTCTCGACCAACTTGGGTTCGGGTTCTTGTGTCATGAGCAGGTCTGGTGGCAGCTACTTCCCGTACAGCAAGTTTCATGCCACTCAGTTGCGCGCCTCGCGCCGCATCGCTTCTATAATCGGGCCATGAGCTATCAACTGGCGATCTTCGATTTCGATGGCACCCTGGCCGACTCGTGGCCGTTCTTCCTGAGCGTGTTCAACGACATCGCCGACCAGCACGGCTTTAAACGGGTCGACGCCGGCCAGGCCGAGCGCCTGCGCCACTACGGACCGCGCGACATCATGCGCCACGTCGGCATGCCGGCCTGGAAGCTGCCGTTCGCCTCGCGCTCGTTCATCGACCGCATGCGCTGCCATCCCGGCCACATCCCGCTGTTCGACGGCGTCGAGGGCGCGCTGCGCGCACTCGACCGCGCCGGCGTGCAGCTGGCGCTGGTGTCGTCGAACGCCGAAGACAATGTGCGGCGCGCGCTGGGGCCGGATCTGGCGGGGCTGTTTCGCCACTACGAATGCGGCATGTCGATCTTCGGCAAGAGCGCGCGCCTGCGCAAGGTGGTGCGCCAGGCGCAGCTGCCGCCGGCGCAGGCGCTGTACGTGGGCGACCAGACCACCGACGCCGACGCCGCGCGCCGCGCCGGGATTGGCTTCGGCGCGGTGAGCTGGGGCTATGCACCGATCGAGGCGCTGCGCGGCGCCGCGCCCGAGCGCGAGTTCGGCGCGCCGGGCGACTGGCTGTCGCTGGCCGGCTAACGCATTCAGCCTAGCAGCCGAACGCGGCGTTGCGCTCGACCGCCTTGCGCACTGCGGTGACGATGCCGGGGTAGGCGCCGTCGCGGCATAGCACGCTGCCTGGTGTCGCCTGCTCGCATGCGGGCGGATGGTCGGGCGCCGGCGCTGGCACGCGCGGATCGTCGGGGCCTGGCGCACGGGGCTGGCTCGCCACAAGGGATTCGTCTCGCATCGGATCGCTCGCTTCGTCAATGGCGCGCCGCCGCGTCGTTGCTGTCAGGGCAACGATGACCGGCGCTGGCTAAGAGCGCCTGACAAAACCTTCAGGGCAAGGCGCATGGGCGAAGACAGTACGGCTGTACGGCGAGCCCATGCAACGCAGCCGTGGAGGTTTTGTCAGGCGCTCCAAGGACATCTCAGGCGTTCATCCCTTCACGCACACCACCTGTTTCAGGGTGTGGACCACTTCCACCAGCTCGCGCTGGGCATGCATAACGGCGTCGATGTCCTTGTACGCCATCGGGATTTCGTCGATCACGCCTTCGTCCTTGCGGCATTCGACCCCGCGCGTGGCGCGCTCCTGGTCGGCCAGGGTGAAGCGGCGCTTGGCTTCGGTGCGGCTCATCACGCGTCCTGCGCCATGGCTGCAACTGTTGAAACTTTCTGGATTACCCTTGCCGCGCACAATAAAACTGCGCGCGCCCATCGAGCCGGGGATGATGCCCAGCTCGCCCTGCCGGGCCGACACCGCACCCTTGCGCGTGATGAGCACGTCCTTGCCGAAATGACGTTCACGCTGCACATAGTTGTGGTGGCAATTGACCGCCTCGACGTGGGTCTGGAACGGCTTCTTGATCACCGTGCGCACCGCGTGGATCAGGTTCTCCATCATGACTTCGCGGTTGATGCGCGCGAACTTCTGGGCCCAGCCGACCGCCTCGACATAGTCGTCGTAATGCTGGGTGCCTTCTTCCAGATAGGCCAGGTCCTGGTCGGGCAGGTTGATCATATGGCGTCGCATGTCCTGGCGCGCCAGCTCGATGAAATGGGTGCCGATCGCGTTGCCGACGCCGCGCGAGCCGGAATGCAGCATCAGCCACACCGCGCCCTCTTCGTCCAGGCACACCTCGACGAAATGGTTGCCGCCGCCCAGCGTGCCCAGGTGCTTGTGGTGGTTGGCGTGGCGCAGCTTGGGATACTTGCGGCAGATGGCGTCGAACTCGTCCTTGAGTTTCATCCAGCCGGCATCGACCGCCGGCGGCGGCGTGTTCCAGGAACCGACGTCGCGCCCTTTGGCGTTGCGCGTCCTGGGCGTCATGCCGTGCGGTACCGCTTGCTCGATGGCGCTGCGCAATTTGCCAAGATTGTCGGGCAGGTCGTCGGCGCGCAGCGTGGTCTTGGCCGCCATCATGCCGCAGCCGATGTCGACCCCGACCGCCGCCGGAATCACCGCGCCCAGGGTCGGGATCACGCTGCCGATGGTCGAACCCTTGCCGACATGGACGTCGGGCATCACGGCGATGTGGTGGAACACGAACGGCAGCTGCGCCAGCCTGGCCAGCTGCTCCTTGGCTTCCGGCTCGACCGGGACGCCTTCGGTCCACATCTTTACAGGGCGGCCATCCGTCGGGCGCTGCTTCACCGCAGCCCCCTTGGCCGATGCCGCATCGAGCAGCTGATCGTCTTTCTTTCCCATGCGGCGCATGATCGCGCAAATCGCAAAAAGGGGGAGTCCGGCTGAAACCTGCTGTCGCAATTGCTATACTCGCCAGCGAATGCACTGTTGCATCATGACTCACGGACACTCCATGCGCCTTCCCCGTAAATTGCTGACTTCGCTGCTGGCCCCGCTGCTGCTGACCGGCTGCTTCACCGAAACCGCCAGCTACGCCATCGACAACGACCAGCACGCGCTCACGGTGAGAGTGGACAAGGAATATTTCTGGAGCAAAGAAGGAACACTGCGCGCGATCGTGCAGCACATGCCGGCGTGCCAGCGTCAGATCGAGCTCGGTTCAGTCTGGCTGTCGGACCTGCAGATCGAGCTGTTCGATAGCGGCAACGACGTCTACACGCTGCGCGTCGACGACGAAGCGTGGCAAGTCAATGTCGTCGATTGCACCCAGGTCGAGGCGCCGAAGGCCGATGCCGTTACCGGCCAGCCGCTGGGCGTGTTCATGCTCGAGGATGACAAGAATCTGGTGTTCGCCAAGCCGGAAGCCTGATTTTCGGCCGGCGTCACAGCCGGCATCAAGGTCGCAGCCAGCCGCGTCCGATCGGCAATGCCAGCACGCGCCGATAAAGCCCTTCCAGCGCCGACAGGATGCGGCCGCTGGCGGCGCGCGCCAACGGCGTGCAAGCCAGCAGCGCAAAGCCGAGCGACACCATCAGCGCACCGGCCATATCCTTCGGCCGATGCACACCCAGGTAGACGCGCGACCACGCCACCAGCCGCGACAAGGGCAGCAAGACCAGGCCCAGCGTGCGCGCCAGCGGCGCCCGGCTGAAGGCCAGCACCAGCGCCACCGAGAAATGCTTAGCCCATGCGTCGGCGCGCTCCAGCCGAGATGCAACAAGATGTGACAAAAAGGCAACGCCAGAATCGAATGCTGGCTTAGTGCCGGTGCATCAGCGAACGCAGCTGGTTCAGTTCAGGCTGGCGCCCAACGTGCTCGAGCACGCTCTCGAGCAGCGACTGGCCGCCCTCGCGCTGCATGGTCCACTGGGTGAAGTATTCGTGCACGGTGCGCCACGGCGGATAGCCTGGCGGCATCGCGCGCCAGGTGCTGCCCGTGTGCAAAAAATAGAGGACGGCGCAAAACACGTCGTACAAGTCATGCTTGCGCGGACGGGTCTTGCGCCTTGCGGCCTCGAGCATGCCGCGCACGCTGTCGAACTGTTCGCGTGAAATATCGCTCGGGTAGTCGGGACGGTCCATGTCGACCTCCAAAATAACTTGGAGGTTTTGATCTGGAACAGGTTCCCGGCTGTGTCGGAGAACTCGCTGTCAGGCGGCGGACGGTTAGTCGCGCGCCAGCGCCAAAAACTCGGTGCGCAGCGCCAGGTTCGGCTGCAGCTCGCCCAGCATGGCCGAGGTGATGGTCTCTTCGCCGATGGCGCGGATGCCACGGCTTTCCATGCACATGTGACGGCATTTAACGACCACGCCCACGGCCTTCGGTTCCAGCACTTCCATCAGCGCATTGGCGATCTGGATCGTCATGCGTTCCTGCACCTGCAGGCGCTTGGAGAAGATGTCGACCAGGCGGGTCAGCTTGGACAGGCCGACGATCTTGCCGTTGGGCAGATAGCCAACCGTGGCCTTGCCGAAGAACGGCGCCAGGTGGTGTTCGCAGTGGCTGTACACGGGGATGCCGCGCACCACGATCAGCTCGTTGTATTCCTCGGCGCCGTCCTCGAACGCCTTGAGCACTTCCACCGGGTTCTGGTCGTAGCCCGAAGTCCAGTGTTTCCAGGCCTTGGCCACGCGCGCCGGCGTTTCGTGCAGTCCCGGGCGGTCCGGATCCTCGCCGATGCTCGCGAGCATGCGACGCCAGTCGTGTTCGGTGAAAGCTTCTTTGTCAGACATGGTAAACCCTAAAAAAACGATTGCCGCAAGTATATAGAAAATGCGTCCGGCTCATCGGCGGCGGCCTCACTTGAGCTAGATCAGACTTGTACGCTACAACAGGCTTAGGGTTGAGCGTGGTTCAGGTTCTGGGAGACGGTCATGTTCGGCAGCACGGTTCTCGAAGTCGCGATCGGCCTGGCATTTTGCTACGCCACCCTGGCGCTGGTGGTCACCACGCTGCAAGAAGCGCTGGCCGGCGCCTTTCACCTGCGCGCCAACATGCTGGCCGGCGCCGTCCGGCGCATGCTGGGCGACCCGCACTGCGACGGCCTGGCGCGCGCGCTGTATGCGCATCCGCTGGCCAACCCAAGGTCAAGCGGCGCGGGGCCGGTCCCCTGCCCATCCTACATCGAACCGGCCAACTTCGCGCTTGCCCTGATCGACAGCATCCGGCCCGGCCACGCGTCGCTGGCGGCCGCCATTGGCGCCGTGCCAGACCCGCAATTGCAGCGCACGCTGCAGACCCTGTACGCGCAGGCCGGCGCCGATCCGGCGCGCTTCCAGGCCGGGGTTGCCGCCTGGTTCGAGGCGGCGATGGCGCGCCTGTCCGGCGTCTACAAACGGCGCCAGCTGCTGGTGTCGTTGTTGTTGTCGCTGCTGCTGGCGATCCTGTTCAATATCGACAGCATCCACCTGTTCCGCACGCTCTGGCAACAGCCGGCGCTGGCGGCCCAGATCGGCGCAACGGCGGCCGTCATCAATGCCGACATGCTCAACCAGATGTTAGCGCTGCCGATCGGCTGGCAGCATTTTCCGCCAACGCTCGACGCCGCGTTCGCGCTGCAGGTGGCTGGCTGGCTGGTCACGGCCAGCACCACGCTGTTCGGCGCGCCGTTCTGGTTCGACGTGCTGCAGCGCGCCGTCAACCTGCGCAGTACCGGGGCCAAGCCGGCGCCGCTCAATGCCGGGCTGACACTGGCGACGCCCGATGCGTCCTTCGACGGCGCCGGTATCGTGCCAGTGGCCGGCGTGCTGGTGCCGGCTACGCCTGCTGCGTCCGGTACCGAGCCGCTTGCAACGCAGCCGCTGACGCCCCAGTCCTAGCGCCCGGGCGGGCGGTGCGCGTCCACCAGGACGCTCGAGATCGACACCTGTGGCACGCGTTCCGGCCATTCGTCATTTGGTCCGAACCAGCGCGCCTCCTGCAGTTCATTGGCGTCGACCCGTATCTCGCCATCGAGGTAGTCGGCGGTGAACGCCAGCATCAGCGAATGCGGGAACGGCCACGACTGGCTGGCGAAGTAGCGCAGGTTGTGCACGCGCAGCCCGACTTCTTCGTAGACTTCGCGGTGGATCGCTTCCTCGATCGATTCGCCCGCTTCCAGGAAGCCCGCCAGCGGCACAAAACGCTGCACCGCCGGCGCCTGGTGCAGCGCCATCAACACCGAGTCGCCCTTGCGGATCAGCACCATCATCGCCGGCGAGATGCGCGGATAGGCCAGATGGCCACAGTTGGCGCACTTCAAGCACCGTTCGCCGGCGGCCAGCACGGTGCCGCCGCCGCAAGCGCCACAGAAGCGGTGGGTGCGCGCCCATTCGGCGATCTGGGCGGCACGGCCGGCCACCGCCAGCAGCGGCTCGGCCAGCGCCCCGAACAGCGAACGCAGACCGCGCCACGCATAGCCGGGCGGCAGCGCCGGTTCGGCATCGAACCAGCCGCTGCGGCAATAGCGTCCGTCCAGCAGTCCCAGCGGTTGCAGATTCGCCTGCGGCATGCCGAGAAGCGCGACCAGGGCCGCGTCGGGCAAGGCGATGTCTTCTTCGCGCACCAGCATTTGCCCCTTGAAGAACAGGAAGCTGAGCGGCTCGGGATCGGGATGGGCGACGAACGTCGAGGTGAAAGAGGTGGGGGTGTGGAGCATGGTCATTGACGGCGTTGGGGTTGCCCGATAATACCGCCTTTCGCGCCACGCTTCAGGCCACTGGCTGAGTGACAACCGTGCGACTTCTTCGCCGCCGTCATCATGCTATCGATTCTCGCGACCGGGCCCGAACTAATCCTGAACGGCCGCGCTCAAACATCTGCCCATCGCAACCTGCCGCGTGGTCCCTGCACCACGGCGGCCGCGAGCATGAACCCGTCATTTCCGGACAATGCCATGGCCCGGCGTCCCTTGCTGCAGCGCCTCGACGTCGAGTCCATCATGGTGTTCCGGGCCCTGCATCCGGGCGACATGCTGTGCGCGGTGCCGGCCCTGCGCGCGCTGCGCGCCGCGTTGCCGTCGGCGCACATCGCGCTGGCCGGGCTGCCGTGGGCAGCGCAGCCAGCTGCACGGCAGCGGCGACGCCACCAATCACATCGTCACCGGCTTCGGCGCCGGCGCGATGGCCAGGCACTGTTGCGGCGCCCTGGTTGCAACCGAGCGCACCGTGCTCGCGCCCTACCCCAACACCGGCGCCGAACCCGAACGCCTGCTGCAACTGACCACGCGCATCGGCGCGCCGCCCGCCGGCACCCATCTCTAGTTTCCCCTGTTGCGCCAAGACGAAGACGAGCTCGCCGCCAGCGGCCTTGCCGACGACCTCGAACCGGATGGCTACATCTGCATCGATCCGGGCGCGCGCCGGCGCGACAAGTGCTGGCCGCCGGAATGCTTCGCCGGCATGGCCGACCGCCTGGCCGACGAGTTCGGGCTGCGCATCGTCCTGACCGGCTCCAGCGCCGAAACGTCGCTGGCGCAGGCCGTGGCCGAGCGCATGCGCGGCCGGCCTTGGCCTGAACAGCGTGGTAGTGCTCAGCAAGGCCGACATCGCGCGCCGGGCCCCGCTCGACCGCCTGCGCCACCGCTGTATCTGGGATCCGGGCGCGGAGCGCGCCGCCGTGGTGCTGCATCATGCGCGCACGCTGCTGGCGGCATCGCGCCGAGCGGACAGCGCGCGGTCGGGATGTGGCCTTACTGGTGAGCATCGATGGCGCGCAAACATTGGCATGAAAACGAGTGCGCCCCTTGCCACGGTGGGCTGCAAGGGGCGCACGCGCCGGCGGCGCGATCAGATACGTCAAATGACGGTGGGCGAACACCCGATCAGAAGGTTTCCCACTCGGTGTCGCGCACCGGCGTCGCGGCCAGCGCAGCGCGGGCCGGCTTGGCGCCTGGCGTCGGTTTGATGGTGCGCGGCGCCGGCGTGCGCAGCACCGGACGCTGCGGTTGCGCTGATTGCGACGGCCGCGATGCCTGTGCCACCTTGAACACGCTGACGCGCTCGGCCAGCCCGGCCGCACTATCCTGCAGCGACTGCGCCGCGCCGGCCGCTTCTTCAACCAGGGCCGCGTTCTGCTGGGTCACCTGGTCCATCTGGCTGATCGCCATGTGGATCTGCTCGATGCCGGTGCTCTGCTCGGCGCTGGCGGCGGTGATCTCGCCCATGATGTCGGCCACCCGGCGTACGCTCTGGACGATTTCGTCCATGGTGATGCCGGCCTGGTCCACCAAACGGCTGCCGCTCTCGACTTTGTTCACCGAGTCGGTGATCAAGCCCTTGATTTCCTTGGCCGCGCTCGAGGAACGTTGGGCCAGGTTGCGCACCTCGCTGGCAACCACCGCGAAGCCGCGACCCTGCTCGCCCGCACGTGCCGCCTCGACCGCCGCATTCAGCGCCAGGATATTGGTCTGGAAGGCGATGCCGTCGATCACGGCGATGATGTCGACGATCTTGCGCGCCGACTCGTTGATCTCGCCCATGGTGCCGACCACTTCGGCCACCACCACGCCGCCACGGGTGGCGACGTCGGATGCCGATGCTGCCAGGCCATTGGCCTGACGCGCGTTTTCGGCATTCTGGCGCACGGTGCTGGTCAGTTCCTCGACCGAGGCCGCGGTCTCTTCGATTGCGCTGGCCTGCTGCTCGGTGCGGCCCGACAGGTCCATGTTGCCGGCTGCGATCTGGGTCGAGGCAGTGGCGATGGTGTCGCTGCCGGAACGCACATCGCCGACGATGCTGGCCAGGCTGGTGTTCATGTCGCGCAGGGCCGACAGCAGCTGGCCGAACTCGTTGCGCGAATCGACTTCGATGCGGGCAGTCAGGTCGCCGTCGGCAACGCGGCGCGCCACGCTCACGGCTTGGTCCAGTGGACGGCTGATGGCGCGCACCAGGTAGACGGCGCCGGCGCAGGCCAGCAGCACGGCCACCACGATGGCGCTGATCATGATGGTGTTAAGCGTGGTGAGCTCGGCATGCAGCGCTTCGCTCTGGTGTTTGTTACGCTCGCTCATGAACGCTTGCAGTTCCTTGTAGGCTGCGAGCGACTTGTTATAGGTGGGATTGATCTTCTTGCCCAGCATCTCATTGGCCTGGTCCCAGTTGCCCGCTTCGATCGCCCGACCCGCATCGGCAATAATATCCAATGCCATATTGTCGCTGGCAGCGACCCAACGCTCGATGGCAGTGCGGGTTTCCGCGCGCACCAGGGTCGCCATCAGGGCGTCGTATTCTTTACGCAGCTCGGCACTGTTGGTTGCGATGAACTGGCTATGAACCGATAGAGGGTGTTGATGCAGTACCGAATACTTGCTATCCGGGTTATGTTGCAACGCTTGCAAAACATGGCTACGGTTCATTTCAATCCGCAGCACCAGATTGGCTACGGCGGTTTGCTGGTTGGCCGAGCGCAACGCCAGGTTTTCGAGCAGGTCGACCGAGCGCTGGGTCGTGCGATAGCCGAGCGCACCAACAATCATGGTCAGGACGATCAGCGCGCCGACCACGCACGCAATGACGTGCTTGATGCTGAGATTTTTCATTTTTTGAGGGGGGAAGATGAGAGAAGCCGAACTCGGCCGCAGAGCGTTGTATTGTCGTTGTAAATCTCTCGAATTTCCACACAGCAATCGTACTTATCGTCCAAAATAGCTGGCCAACTGTCGGGAAATATCTTCTATGGACAAACTGTCATCTTTAGTCGGTCGCTATTCCTTCAACGCCCGTATTTTCTATAACGGCGTGTTTTGCGATGCTACCCAGTTCACCGAAAACGGTGTCTCAGGCCACCTGCATCTGGTACGCGAGGGGCCGGTCGATTTCGTCCATGAAGATGGTTCCGTGATTTCCGTCAGCGAGCCGAGTCTGGTCTTTTATCCGCGCGGCGACACTCACCGCCTGCAAGTGCATCCGGGCCACTCTGCCGCTCTGCTGTGCGCCCACATCGTGTTCCAGGACGGCGTCGCCAATCCGCTGGCGCGCGTGCTGCCGCAGTGCCTGGTACTGCGCCTGTCCGAGATCGTCGGGCTGGGCGCCACGCTCGACCTGCTGTTCAGCGAAGCGAGCAGTACTGCGCCCGGACGCGAAGTGATCCTCGACCGGCTGTGCGACATCCTCTTGATCAAGGTGATCCGGCGCGAATTCGAAAGCGACCGCCTGTCGCTGGGCCTGCTGGCCGGGCTATCCGACCGCCAATTGTCGCTGGCGCTGGCGGCAATCCATGAGCGCCCGGGGGAACCATGGAGCCTGCAGTTGCTGGCCCAGGTCGCCTGCATGTCGCGCGCCGCATTTACCGAACGCTTCCGCGAGGTGATGGGCGTGCCGCCGGGCGAATACCTGACGCGCTGGCGCATTGGCGTGAGCACCCGCCTGCTGCGCGAAGGCATGTCGGTCAAGCAGGTCAGCAGCCGCGCCGGCTACACCAGTGCATCGACCTTTACGCGCGCTTTTACCGCGCTGATGGGCGTGTCGCCGCGCGAGTGGCTGAAACAAGGCAATATCGCCTGAAAACGACAACGCAGACGGCCCTTGCGGACGCGTCTGCGTTGTGGGTGTTGCGCGGCCCGTTGGGGCCGCTTTTGCTTACTTGAGCAGGCGGGTGCGGCAAGCAACCATGGCGATGACCAGGGCCAGGCCGCCGAGGTAGGCGATGGCTGCCTGCATGCCGACGAAGTGGGCGACGGCGCCGATTGCCGGCGGGCCCATCAGGCTACCGCTGTAGGCCATGCTGGCCACGGCTGCCAGCGCGGCCGGGCCCTGGGCGCCGGCGGCGCTGAACACGAACGGGAACAGCAGGGCCAGGCCGACGCCGGCGATGGCGAAACCACCCAGGGCGAAATAGGCGTTCGGCGACACGACAGCGAACATCAGGCCGCATGCTGCAACCAGCGAACCGAAGGTCACCAGGCGCTGGGCGCCAAAGCGTTCTTTCAGTTTGTCGCCGACCATGCGCGACATCAGCATCATCACCGAGAACGACGACAGGGCCAGCGGCGCCAGGCCGTCGGATGCGCCAAAGTGTTCTTTCAGGAACAGGCCGCTCCAGTCGGCGATGCTGCCTTCGGCCATCGAACCCAGGAAGCCCAGCAGGCCCAGCAGAACCAGAGGACCGCGTGGCAGCACGAACGCCTTCTTCGCCACTTTCTCGCCGCCACCATCGGCTTCGAGCATGGTGTAGCCCATCCACAGGATCATGGCCAGGGGACCGACCAGCATCAGGAAGTGCTGTGCCGGTGCGATCTTGTTGCTGGCCATGAAGCTGCCCAGGGTGGCGCCGATCAGGCCGCCGGCGCAGGCCAGGCCGTGCAGACGCGACATTTCCGACCTGCCGCTTTGTTTTTCACGCTTGGCAGCGGCCGAGTTCATGGCCACGTCGAAGGTGCTGGCGGTGATGCCCAGCATCAGCACGGCCATCATCAGGCGCGAGACATCCGGCGCCATGCCGATCGCGACCAGCACCGCCAGCAGTGCCAGGCCCGAGAACAGGACCGTCTTGCGGGCGCCGAAGCGGCTCATCAGGGAGGAGGAAATCGGGTACGACACGACAGCGCCCAGGCCGCCGCACAGCAGGACCATCGACAGTGCAGCGTGCGACACGTTGACGCCGGCGGCCAGGGCCGGAATACGGCCGGCCCACGAACCCATGATCAGGCCGAACAGCGCGAAGATGACCGGCAGCGAAAACTGCTGTGCCTGAACGCGGACAGCGGACAGACCACGTGGTACGGAAACAGTGTTTGGAACGGATACGGTGGTTTGCATTACAGCGCCGAATTGTTAAATTTGTTGAGGTATGAAAGAGTTGCCAAGTGCTTTTTGACAGTCTGGACCGGGTTAAATATTTCCGTCCAAAAGCTGATGGGAGGCAATTCTAAACACCTGACGGCGGTTTGAGTTTTCCACGCGGAAAAATATTCAGAAGCGTTGTATTGCGCTGACGCAAGGATGACAACTTCATTTCTGGACATGCATCTGCATTTGAGAAAAATGTATTTTTTGGCGCTGCGAATACCGGAACTTGGTCGCAAATGCATTGAATTACTGCTGAGTAGTGGACAGAGCATTCGCCATTAAGAGATATTGCGACGCATCAATTCCGAGTAAAAAGGCATTCATATTTGTCGAAATATTTGTGTTTCACTCAACAAGATCATGCCGTTGAATGATGCGTCTTATGAATAATCGAAATCAATCAGCAGCATGTTCGCCGTTATAAATCCAGGGCGCCAATTGTTAAATTTTGTTACCGAGCGATCTCATCTTTAATCAAGATAAATAAAAAGCCGCCCGAAGGCGGCTTGATGGGTGAGCACCCGCTTATTTGGCCAGATGCTTTTTCAGTTCAGTCCCGGCCTGCAACACCTGGGAACGCACACTCGGCACCGTGGCCAGTGGATTGAGCAGACCGAAATCGTGGATCATGCCGTTGTAGCGGGTCACGGTGACGTCCACCCCGGCCTGGTCCAGCTTGCGGCCATACGCTTCGCCTTCATCACGCAGCACGTCGAACTCGGCGGTCTGGATCAGTGCCGGCGGCAAGCCTTTCAGCTGGGCCAGGCTTGCTTGCAGCGGCGAGGCGTAGATTTGCTTGCGCTGGGCGGCGTCTTTCGTATAGCTGTCCCAGAACCATTGCATCATGTTCGTGGTCAGGAAGTGGCCCTGGGCGTACTGCTTGTACGATGCGGTCTCGAAGCTGGCATCGGTCACCGGCCACATCAGTACTTGATAGCGCAGCTTCGGGCCGCCCTTGTCTTTCGCCATCAGCGCCAGCACGGTCGACATATTCCCGCCCACGCTGTTGCCGGCCACCGCCAGACGGTTGCCGTCGATCTGGAGTTGCTTGCCATTTTTGGCGATCCACTCGGTGGCGGCGTAGATCTCGTTGATCGCCACACCATAGCCCGCTTCCGGCGAACGGGTGTAGTCGACGAACACCGCCACCGCGCCCGAGCTGGCGACCAGGTCGCGCACCAGGCGTTCGTGGGTCGGGTAGTCGCCCAGCACCCAGCCGCCGCCGTGGATGAACATGAAGGCCGGCAGCTGGCCCTTGACGCCGGCCGGACGCACGATCTTGAGCTTGATCTGCTTGCCGTCCACGTTGATCACCTTGTCCGACACATCCGCCGCCGGCAGATTTACCTGCACACTCTTCTGCGCGCCTTCGAGCACGCCACGGGCAGCGGCTGGCGACAATTGCTCGAGCGGCTTGCCGGCGCCGGCTTCCAGCGCATTGAGGAAGTCCTGGGTGCGGCGTTCGACGCCGGGGCCGCCGGCTGCGGAAGCAACGCCGGTAGCGACGGCCAGGGTGGCGGCGAGAAGGGTTTTGCGCAAGGTGATCATGGTGGACTTCCTTTCTTGTTCGTTATGGTAGGAGCGGCAGCGAGAGGCCGTCAGTACAGTAGCAGCGGGCGATCCGGCTTCATTGCATAAAAGGATCATTTATAATGCGATTAAATCGCACACTACTTATTCATCTTTTAAAGACCCGCGTGAGCGGGCCTTGGGAAGCAACCGGTTACACCAGTTCCAGCGTGACGTCGATATTGCCGCGGGTCGCGTTCGAGTACGGGCAGACGATGTGGGCGCGGTCGATCAGGGTCTGCGCTTCGTCGGCCGGCACGCCCGGCAGGCTGATCTTGAGCAGGACTTCAATGCCGAAGCCGGTCGGGATCGGACCGATACCGACGGTACCTTCCACCGACACGTCCGGCGAGATGGCCAGCTTGTCGCGCGCCGCGACGAATTTCATGGCGCCCAGGAAGCAGGCCGAGTAACCGGCTGCGAACAATTGTTCAGGGTTAGTGCCGGCCTGGCCGGCGCCGCCGAGCTCTTTCGGGGTGGTCAGCTTGACGTCCAGCGCGCCGTCCGACGACACAGCGCGGCCTTCGCGGCCACCGGTGGCTTTGGCGTTTGCACGGTACAGGACTTGTTCGATTGCCATTATGAGACTCCTTGTGGTGTGATGATCCGGGTTTTATGCGCTATAAAATCGCGCGCTATTTAAATACTCGTCTTGCCTTGGCCCGCCGACCCTTTGCTTATCCGTTCGGCGCTGCCATGGACAGGATATTACATAGTGCACTATTCAATTGCAAGCGATTTTTATCATGGCTTGTCATTCAAGCCGTCAAACAGAAAAAATCAGATCAGCCGCACCGATTCGCGCACGATCAGGCTCAGCTCGGGCACCGCAACGGTCGGCTGCTCGTGCCCCAGCATGGCCAGCATCCTGCGCCCGATCCCGGCGCCGACTTCATATAAAGGCTGGCGCACCGTGGTCAGCGGCGGCGTCGTGTACATCGAGCTGTGCAGGTCGTCGAAGCCGACCAGGGACACGTCTTCCGGCACCCGGATATTGCGCCGGTACAGCGCCAGCCGCGCGCCATAGGCGCTCAGGTCGTTGGCGGCAAACAGCGCCGTGAAGCGCTGGTTGGATGCGAGCAGAGCGTTCACCGCCTGCAAACCGCTCGACTCGTCGAACTCGCCCGCCACTACCATGCGCGGATCGCTCGCGATGCCGTGCTTGGCCAGCGTGTCGTGGTAACCGGCCAGGCGCGCACGCGCGTCGCGATGGTCGGCCGGGCCGCTGATGTGCGCGATGCGGCGGTGGCCTTGGGCGATCAGGTACTCCATCGCTTCGCAGGCGCCGCGGTAATTGTCCAGGCAAAAGCCCTGGGTGCGCTCGCCCTGCACCTCGCGGCCAAAAGCGACGATCGGCACCCGGCGCGAAAAGTCGAGAATCTGCTGGTCGCTCATATTGCCGGTCAGGATCGCCACGCCGTCGACGCGGCGCCCGATCAACAGTTCGACCCGCTCCGCCTCTTCGTCCGCATGCCAGTGCCCGCTCATGATCAGAAGCGCGTAACCGGCCGCCTTGACCGCATCCTCGATGCCGACCATGGCGCGGTTGAAGTAGCCGCTCTCGAGCGACTGGGTCAGCACGCCCACCGTGCGCGTGCTGCCCATCTTGAGGCTCTGGGCCAGCAGGTTCGGTTTGTAGTTGAGCTCATCGATGACGCGCTCGATGGCGCGCCGTTTGTCGTCGGACACCTTGGCGGTGCCGTTCAGGAAACGCGAGACGGTGGCGGGCGACACGCCGGCGGCGCTGGCGACCTGGTACAGGGTAGTGGTACTGCTCTCGTTTTTCATGGATCCGGCGGGTCCTGGACAGGGGCAAAGCACGGGACAACGGCAGTTTGTTGCTTGAAGTATATCACGCGAGTATCACGCGATTCGTGGCCTTCAATCCACGCCGGGTAGCGTTATACATACGCATGAAAGCGTTTCATAAACGGTAGTCGTTGATACGCAACAAACTATTTTTTAGTTTTAAACGATTCTATTTGACATTTTTTTAGCGTTGATTTTACTATGAAACCGTTTTCAAGACCGATGAAAACGATTTCTCGTTAGTCTGGATATTAGCGTTCGAAATACCAATAAATCACAAAATCGGAGACAAGCATGACAATCGCTGCACCACTCGGCGCTCGCCGCCTCGCGCCCATTCGCCTCGCTGTATTGACCCTGCTGGCCGGCATCGCCGCCGGCGCGCAGGCTCAGTCGGCGGCCGATCCGGCCTCCCCGGCAGCCGCCGTCAACGCCCCTGCCACGGTCATTAATCCGACCGACAACGGCCGGGTGGCCGAGGTGGTGGTCACCGCCACCAAGCGCTCGACCTCGCTGCAAAAGACCCCGATCGCCGTCACCGCCTTGAACGCCGCCACCCTGGCCGACAACCATGTGCAGACCATGCTCGACGTGGTGGCGCTGGTGCCGGGCTTCCAGGCCACCTCGCAGGGCGACCATGGCGTCACCACCATGACCCTGCGCGGCATCGGCAACGACAGCGCCAAGACCGAATACGCCGACCCCGAAGTCGCCTCGTTCGTCGACAACGTGTATTCGCCACGCGCCGAAGGCGCCACCGCGCTGCTGTTCGACGTCGAAGGCATCGAGGTGCTGCGCGGCCCGCAAGGCACCCTGTGGGGCCGCAACTCGACCGTCGGCGCAGTGAACATCCAGACCGTGAAGCCGGAACTGGGCAGCCGCTCGGGCTACATCGAAGGCGGCATCGGCGACTACAACCGCTTCGGCGCGCGCGGCGCGGTGAACGTGCCGCTGTCGGATACCGCAGCGCTGCGTTTCGCCGTGGTGCACGAGCGCCATGACGGCTACGTCGACTACCAGAAATTCAATAACCCGTCGCCGGCCTCGCAGCGCGCCGCCTACCTGGCCGCCGGCGGCGACCCGGCCCTGTTCCGCCTGATCAATCCGAACAACTTCGTCTCCGGCGGCGACAAGTACAGTTCGCAGGACCAGAGCGCGGCGCGCCTGTCGCTGCTGTGGCAACTGGCGCCCAACGTGCGCTGGAACATCGCCTATGAAAAATTCATCGACCGCGGCACCCCGAGCGCCAACCTGATGCAGACCCCGCGCGCCGGCGAAGACCACTGGTCGACCCTGAGCGACAGCGCGCCGTGGATCAACCGCGACAGCCACAATGTGCGCAGCCGCCTGAGCTGGGACATCAGTCCCGACATGGCGCTGCAATACGTGGCCGGCTGGTCCAAGTACAGCGGCGACATGCGCTTCGACCAGGATGGCGGCACGCTGGTCCCGACCTCGATCACCTCGCCCGGCATCTTCCAGGAACACACCACGGTCGACTCCAACTACAAGAGCCACAGCCACGAGCTGCTGCTGCAATCGGTCGGCACCCGCACCGTCGACTGGCAGGTCGGCGCCTACTATGGCAACGAGAAGAACGACATCCGCTTCGACATCGCCGGCATGAAGGGCACCGAAGACGGCGCGGTCAACTGGCAGGGTTCGTTCATCCAGCCGAAGCAGACCGTCGACACCACGGCGGTGTTCGGCCAGGCCACCTGGAACATCACCGATGCCTGGCACCTGACCGGCGGCGTACGCTACACCCACGACAAGCGGGTCCACATCGGCGGCCGTGGCTACACCTGGGGCTACGACCCGGCGGCGCCGCAACTGCCGCTCAATCCGCAGATCGACCCGACCGATCCAGCTACCGGCTACGTCGCCGGGGTGCCGAACGACGGCCGCTACAGCGACAACAAGGCGACCGGCCTGGTGCGCCTGAACTACGACATCGACCGCAACAACATGGTCTATGCCAGCGTGTCGACCGGCTACAAATCGGGCGGCGTGCAGGATCGCGGCTTGCCGTACAAGCCAGAAACGCTCACCAACTACGAGATCGGTTCGAAGAGCACCTTCCTGAACGGCGCCCTGCGCATCAACAACGCGCTGTTCTACATGGACTTCAAGGACTTCCAGTTCAATTCGCCGGTCAGCTTCCCGGACGGCAGCCGCGGCCTGGCCATCGAAAACGCCGAAGGCGCCGAAGTCTATGGCCTGGAAACCGAGATCGCGGCGCGCATCGCCACCGACGGCCGCCTGTCGATTTCGCTGGCGGTGCTCGACACCAAGCTCGGTCGCCTGATCGCCGGCTCCAACGACTACGCGCTGCCGCCATGCACGATCGACACCAGCATCTCGACCTGCCTCGACGTCACCGGCCACAAGCTGCCGCACGCGCCGAAGTTCTCGACCACGGTGCAGTACCAGCACACCTTCCGCCTGGGCGACGGCGCCACCATCGTGCCGCGCATCACCGCGCGCTACGAGGATGACGTCAACCTGAGCGTGTTCGACCTGGGTCCGGAAGACCGCCAGAAAGCCTACGCCAGCGCCGACCTTGGCCTGCGCTACGCGAAGGACAAATGGTGGGTCGACGCGTTCGTGCGCAACGTCGGCGACAAGAAGATCAAGACCAGCGCCTTCAACGGCTTCGGTCCCTGGCTGGCACAGTACAAACCGCCACGCACCGTTGGCGTGAACACCGGCTTCGATTTCTGATCGAGCCAGACCACGGCAGGCCCGCACCCGCGGCCCTGCCGTTTTTTGCAATCGCCCCACCCTTTACGCATGATGAGATTATGACCAAGAGCGCCAACTTCGACTTCCACAATGACTTCCCGCCTGATTTCCTCTGGGGCGTGGCCACCAGCTCGTTCCAGATCGAAGGCGCCGGCAGCGCTGACGGCAAGGGCCCGTCGATCTGGGATACCTTCTGCGAAGACAAGGCCAACATCAAGGATGGCAGCGACGGCCTGGTGGCCTGCGACCATTACAACCGCTACCGCGAAGACGTTGACTTGATGGCGTCGATGGGCGTCGACGCCTACCGCTTCTCGATCGCCTGGGCGCGCGTGCAGCCGGACGGCAAAGGCGCCTGGAACGAAGCCGGCTTCGACTTCTACAGCCGTTTACTGGACGCGCTGGCCGAAAAGAACATCCGCGCCCACGTCACGCTGTACCACTGGGACTTGCCGCAGGGACTGCAGGACGATGGCGGCTGGCTCAATCGCGACACGGCGTACCGCTTCGCCGACTACGCGCGCGAAGTGGCGCGCCGCTTCGGCAATCGCGTGGAAGCGATCGCCACCCACAACGAGCCGTGGTGCACGGCCAACCTCGGTTACGGCAACGCCCAGTTCGCGCCGGGCGTGCGTGATCTGAAACAGTCGATCCAGGTCTCGCACCACCTGCTGCTGTCGCACGGCCTGGCCATGACGGCCATGCGTGAAGTGGGCAGCAGCGCCATGCTCGGCATCGTCCTGAACCAGTGGACGGCGGACGCCGCCACCGATTCGCAGGCAGACCGCGACATGGCCGAATTCGAATACGCGCGCTCGGTGCAGTGGTTCATGGACCCGATCTTCAAGGGTCGTTATCCCGAACTTGCCCTGCGCGGCCACGGCGACAACGCGCCGACCGTGAACGACGGCGACTTCGCCATCATTCAACAGAAAATCGATTTCCTCGGTTGTAACTACTACTTCCGTTCGTGGTGCAGCAGCGCCACGCCGCCAGTCCCGGCGCCTGCCCGTCACGGCGTCACCGACATGGGTTGGGAGATCTTCCCGGAAGGCCTGCCCGAGCTGCTCCTGAAACTGAAGGCCGAATATCCCGACCTGCCGCCGGTGTACATTACCGAGAACGGCATGGCCAATGCCGACACCATCGAAGGCGGCCAGGTGCACGACCCGGAACGCATCGCCTACGTGCGCAGCCACCTGGCCGCGCTCAAGGAAGCGATGGATGCGGGCGTGAACGTGCAGGGATATTTCCTCTGGAGTTTGCTGGACAACTTCGAATGGAATTCGGGCTACGCCAAGCGCTTCGGCATCGTGCACGTCGACTATGCGACCCAGAAGCGCACCATGAAGGACAGCGCCCTGTGGTACCGCGAATTCATCGCGGCGCGCGCGCCGGCCTGAGCCGCGTACCCGATAAAAAAAGCGAGAAGGAAGAGACAATGCAAGCGAACAGCTACCCCGGCGGCCCGCGCCTGCTGGCCGACATCGGCGGCACCAACGCGCGCTTTGCGCTGGAAACGGCGCCCGGCCGCATCGAAGAAGTGCGGACCCTGGCCTGCGCCGACCACGGATGCTTCGAGGACGCCATGCGCGCCTACCTGGGCGCAAGCGTCAGGGGCGCCGGTGGGCGGGTGCGCCATGCGGCGATCGCCATCGCCAATCCGGTCGACGGCGACGAGATCAAGATGACCAACCACCACTGGGCATTTTCGATCGAAGCGGCGCGCCACGCGCTGGGGCTGGACACGCTGCTGGTGGTGAACGATTTCACCGCGCTGGCGATGTCGCTGCCCTCGCTGGCCGACGGTGACTTGATCCGCATCGGCGGCGGCGCGCCGAAGGCCGGCTGCGCGATCGGCCTGGTCGGCGCCGGCACCGGCCTTGGGGTTTCGGGCCTGGTGCCGAATAACGGGCGCTGGGTGCCGCTGCACAGCGAAGGCGGCCATGTGGCATTTTCGCCGCTCGACGAACGCGAGATGGAGGTGCTGCGCTTCGCCTGGCAGCGCCACGATCACGTCTCGGCCGAGCGCTTCGTTTCGGGCCCGGGCCTGGCGCTGATCCACGAAGCGCTGGCCGAGCGCGGCGGCATCGCCTTGCCGAATGCGCTGTCGCCATCGGACGTGGTGCTGCGCGCACTGGAGGGCGGCGACGCCCTGTGCATGGAGGCGATCGAAGTCTTTTGCGGCATGCTCGGCACCGTCGCCGCCAACCTGGCCGTCACGCTCGGCGCCCAGGGCGGCATCTATATCGGCGGCGGCGTGGTGCCGCGCCTGGGCGAATACTTTGCGTCGTCGCCGTTTCGCGCGCGCTTCGAGCGCAAGGGGCGCCTGAGCGACTTCAATGCGCGTATTCCGACCTATTTGATCACGGCGCCCTATCCGGCGCTGCAGGGCGCCTCGGCGCTGCTGGCCGATCACCTGGCCGACCAGCCGGTGCGCAGCGCGCAATCGCTGCGGGAGGCCGCGCATGCAAACTAAAATGACCTCGCCCCTGCTGTGGGTGCCGACCGGTTACTTCACCATGGCGCTCGGCTACGTGATGCTGACCAGTGTCACCGCCATCATGTTCAAGAACCTGGGCATGGACAACGGCCGCGCGGCCCAGTATTCGAGCCTGCTGATCCTGGCGTACACCGTCAAGCCGCTGTTCGCGCCGTTCGTCGAGATGTACCGCACCAAGAAGTTCTTCGTGCTGTGTTCCCAGATCCTGATCGGCGCCGGGTTTGCCGGCGTGGCTTTGCTGATGGAGCTGCCCGGCTACATGACCTTCCTGATGGCGATCTTCTTTGCGCTGTCGTTCATCGGCGCCACCCAGGATATCGCCAGCGACGGGGTGTACGTCACCTCGCTCGATGCGCGCGCGCAGTCGCTGTACTGCGGCATCCAGAGCCTGTCGTGGAACATCGGCCCGATCGTCGCCGCCGGCGGCATGGTCTACCTGAGCGGCTACCTGCACGCCAGCGTGTTCGGGCACGACCCGACCGTGTTCGGGCCCGACTGGATCGACGCCTGGCGCATCATCTTCTTGCTGGTGGGTGGCCTGACGCTGGTGATGGCGCTGTGGCACTGGCGCTTCATGCCGGAAGGTGCGCGCGCTGCCGACACGCCGGCCAGCGTGGGCGACGCCGGCCGCATCCTGCTCGACGCTTTCGTTACCCTGTTCCAGAAGCGCGGCGTGTGGCGCATGATCGCGTTTGCCTTCCTGTTCCGCTTCAGCGTGGGGCTGCTGGAAAAGATCGGCCCGTTCTTCATGGTCGACCCGGCCTCGAAAGGCGGGCTGGGACTGTCGAACGAGATGCTGGGCCTGATCTACGGCACCTATGGCCTGGCGGCGGTGCTGCTCGGGTCCCTGCTGGGTGGGTGGTATGTGGCCAAACGCGGACTCAAATCGACCCTCCTGGTGCTGTGCTGCGCGATCAACATCCCGAACGCGACCTTCCTTATCATGAGCATCGCCATGCCATCGAGCCTGGTCTTGATCACGCTCGGCGTGGCGGTCGAAAAGTTCTTCTTCGGCTTCGGCGCGGTCGGCTTCATGATCTACCTGATGCAGCAGCTGGCGCCCGGAAAATACACCACCACCCACTACGCTTTCGGCACCGGCCTGATGGGCCTGTGCGGCATGGTGACCGGTGTGGTCAGCGGCCACCTGCAGGAAATGATGGGTTACGTCGGCTACTTCGTGCTGGTGATGGTGGCGACCATTCCATCGTTCCTGGCAACCTGGTTCGCGCCGTTTTATCATGACGACGGCAGCACGCCGCAAGACACCGTCGACAAGGATACCGACGGCAAGGCGGTGCCGGCATGAAGCGCGTTTCAGTTTCGCTTCTGTTGCTGGTTGCCGGAACGGCCGCCGCACAAACGGCCGCCATCAAGGTCAATCAGGTCGGCTTCCTGCCGCAAGCGCACAAGCTGGCCGTGGTGCCGCAGGGCGCCAGCGGCACGCGCTTCGACATCGTCGGCGCCGATGGCAAGACGGTCGCCGACGGCGCGCTCGGCGCGCCAAGGCGCTGGGAGCCATCCGGCGAGACGGTGCGCCTGGCCGACTTCAGCAGCTTGATTGCGCCCGGCACCTACCGCATCAAGGTGGCCGGCCTGCCGCTGTCCGATCCGTTCACGATCGAGCCAGACGCCTACCGCGCGCTGGGCGACGCCGCACTGAAGGCGTATTACTTCAACCGCAGCGCGCTCGCCATCGATGCCAAATACGGCGGCGCCTGGGCGCGCCCGGCCGGGCATCCAGACGACAAGGTGCTGGTGCACGCTTCGGCCGCCAGCGCGGCGCGGCCCGCCGGCACGGTGCTGTCCAGTCCCAAAGGCTGGTACGACGCCGGCGACTACAACAAATACATCGTCAATTCGGGCATCTCGACGTATACCCTGCTGGCCGCGTTCGAGCACTTCCCCGGCGCCTTCAAGCACGACATCGGGATTCCGGAATCCGGCAACGGCGTGCCAGACCTGCTCGATGAAGCGCTGTGGAACCTGGAGTGGATGCTCACCATGCAGGATCCGGCGGACGGCGGCGTGTACCACAAGCTGACCAACCTGCGCTTCGATGGCATCGTCATGCCGGACGCCGCCAACCGCACACCGCGCTACGTGGTGGCCAAGAGCACGGCGGCGGCGCTCGATTTCGCTGCCACCATGGCGACCGCCAGCCGCGTGCTGGCGCCGTACGAAAAGCAGTGGCCGGGCATGGCGGCGCGCATGCTGGCGGCGGCCGAAAGCGCATGGCGCTGGGCCGAGGCCAATCCGAAAGCCATTTTCAAGAATCCGCAGGATGTCGTCACCGGCGAATACGGCGACGACAAGCTGGACGATGAATTCGCGTGGGCGGCGGCGGAGCTGTTCATCGGCACCGGCAAGAAAACGTATGCGGACGCGCTGCGTGCACACGATGCGCCACTCACCACGCCATCCTGGGGCGGCGTGCGCGCGCTGGGCTGGATCTCGCTGGCGCAGCACCGCGAACACCTGGCGCCGGGGTTCGACCGCAGCCTCATTGCCAAGCGCATCGACACCCTGGCCGCGCAGCTGCTCGACACCTGGAAGGGCGCAGGCTACCGCGTGCCGATGGCGAGCAAGGACTTCGTCTGGGGCAGCAACGCCGTGATCCTGAACGGGGCCATGATGCTGCTGCAGGCTTATCGCCTGGAGCGCAAACCAGACTATCTGGCGGCGGCGCAGTCGAGCCTCGATTACGTGGTGGGCCGCAACGCCACCGGCTACTCGTTCGTGACCGGCTTCGGCGCGCGTCCCTTCATGCATCCACACCACCGGCCATCGATGGCCGACGGCGTCGCCGCGCCGGTGCCGGGCTGGCTGTCGGGCGGGCCGAATCCGGGCCAGCAGGACAAGAAGGATTGCCCGGCGCCGTATCCGAGCACGCGTCCTGCCCTCTCCTACATCGACCACGATTGCAGCTACGCCGCCAACGAGGTCGCCATCAACTGGAACGCGCCGCTGGTGTACGTCACGGCGGCGCTGTCCACACTCACACCGCGCCCCATGGACAAAGACCTGATTCCGCTCGACCAACTGGCGCGCCAGGAGCAGCAGCTGCAGTTCGACCGCTTCGATGCCGGCATCGCGACCGCCATCGGCAACCGGATCGTGGAACGCGCACGCGCGCGCAAGCAAACGGTGACGGTACAGATCAAGCGCGGCGACGCGGTGCTGTTCGAGCAGGCCATGCCGGGCGCCCCGCTTGAGCACATGGACTGGATCCGGCGCAAGAACAACCTGGTGGCGCGCACCGGCCACAGCTCGTTCTATACCCACAACGAAGTGCGGCTCGGCGGCGGCGACCACGACGCCCTGCCGGGCCTGGACATGCGCGACTACGCCGCCCACGGCGGCGCGTTCCCGGTCGTGGTGCGCGGCGCCGGCATGGTCGGCACCATCACGGTGTCGGGCCTGCCCGGCCCTGACGACCATGGCCTGGTGGTGGCGAGCTTGAAGGACTACCTGGGAGTGCAACCATGAGCGAAAACCGCATCATCCGCTGGGGCATCCTCGGCACCGGCCGCATCGCGCGCGACTTCGCAACCGGCCTGCGCGACACGCCGGATGCAGTGCTGGCGGCGGTCGGCTCGCGCACGATGGAAAGCGCGCAAGCGTTCGCTGCCGACTTCGATGCACCACAAGTCTACGGCGCCTACGAGGCGCTGGCGCAAGCGCCCGACATCGACATCATCTACATCGCCACCCCGCATCCGCTGCACGCCGAGAATGCGATGCTGGCGCTACGCGGCGGCAAGGCGGTGCTGTGCGAAAAACCGTTCACGCTGAACCGGCGCGAGGCCGAGCAAGTCGTGGCGCTGGCGCGCGAACAGGGCTTGTTCCTGATGGAGGCGATGTGGACCCGCTTCATGCCGGCCCTGGCTGAAGTCAAGCGCATCGCCGCCAGCGGCGAGATCGGTGACATCACGACAGTGCACGCCGACTTTGGTTTTTCGGCCACGCTCGACCCCGAGCACCGCGTTAATAACCTGGCGCTGGGCGGCGGCGCCCTGCTCGACCTGGGCATTTATCCGCTGTCGATCGCCTGCGCCATCCTGGGCCCGGTCGAATCGGTGCAGGCGCACGCCATCATCGGCGCGACCGGCGTGGACCTGAGCACCGCGTTCAGCATGAAGCACGCCGGCGGCACGCTATCCGTGAACAGCTGCTCGCTGCGCGCCCGTTCGCCAGGTGAACTGACGGTGTCGGGCACGCGCGGCAGCGTGCGCATGGAGCGCCTGTTCCACATGGCAGAAAGCATCACGGTCGACCTGCTCGACGGCCCGTCGCGCACGATCGCCACGCCATGGCTGGGCAACGGCTATACCCACGAGGCGATCGCCGCCGGCGAATGCCTGCGCGCGGGTTTGCTCGAGCACCCGACAATGCCGCTGGACGAAACGTTGAATCTGATGGAACTGCTCGACACCATCCGCAGCCAGATCGGCGTGCGTTATCCGGGCGAGTGAGCGGGCGAGTGCGCCCCAGACAGTAACGCCGCCAATTCGCAGGGGAGCGGCAGCGACTCTAGTTGGATCGGTACAACGCCGCCGCAGCAACTGTAAATATAGGGTGCTCAGGCGTTCCCTAAACGTTATCAATCGCTTATGATCAATTGATTGACTGACATCCCTTTCGGAGGTTCCGAACGCACGCTCCAGATTGAGGCAAGTGCGCTTCTGCAGAACACCTGCAGGCCGATGATGCGCGTCCCATCTCCACCAACTGAGCGTCTTCGATGACTACAACGACAAATTACCAGCGCCCGGACGCTGATCCCGTTCCGCGCGCATCGTCTTCCCCGCCGCGCACCCGCAACCGGACCAGCACTATCCTGGCGCCGTTGTTCGTGTTCTGGGCGGTGTTTGCATGGATCTACTATCTTTCGGACAGTGTCTCTCCTGGCTATTTCGGCATCGGTGTGGACAATTTCTGGTTCGATGCAGACGTTCCGCGCTACGTATGCCAGTCGGTCGATGCATTGGCCAATGACCATTGGCGCAACAAGGTCCATCCCTTGTTCTCGCTGCTGGTGTGGCCGCTGCCCAATGCGCTGCATGCAGCAGGCATCGATCTGATCGTGGCGCTACGCCTGCAGATTGCGCTCGTCGCTGCAACCGGCATGCTGTTCCTGCATCTGACCCTGCGCGCGCTGGGGATGACGACAGCCGTTGCGCTGCTCCTGGTTGGCGTCACCGCCACCAGCGCCTCCGTCATGGCGTGGTTCACGATTGCCGAGAGCTATCCTTATACCTTCGCCGCCTTGACCATCTCCCTGTATATGCTGGTACGCAGCGCCAAGCGGCCGTGGTCCACTGCCGGATGGGCTGGCGCCATTGGATTGGCATTCTCTGTGACGGTCTCGAACATTGCGCTGGCGGCCCTGGCCGCACTCGGGGCGCTCACGCTGCGGCGTGCGGTGCTGGCAATCGTCCTCGCGGTGGCAGGGGTCGCCTTGCTGGCCGTTGCCCAACGCCTGTTGTTCCCTTCGTCAGGCATTTTCTTCCTCCCCTCGGCCTTGCAAGGCGAGGCGAACTTCATGCGCGAACTGACGCCAGTGCGGGCGCGCGAAGTACTGACGATCGTCTTTGCCGGCAGTTTCATCTTCCCGCAGGTACAGAAAGTGTTCAGCAATGGTGAGTACGCACTGACCGTGCAGTCGGCAGCAATGCCGCTCGACGCGCTGTCGGTCATCGGCCTGGTCCTGCTGGCGATTCTGTATGCGGGAGGACTGTATCTGCTGGCGCGCCGGCTTGGCGACGCGCTGCGCCTGCTCTTTTCCGCCACCGGCGAATTGCCGCGCGAGCCTGCGGCGCTGCTTGCCGTGCCGGTGCTGGGAGGCCTCGTTTTCCTGCTGGCGCTGCACTCCGTCTATGGCAAAGAGACCTTCTTGTACACAGGCAGCTTCTTGCCGCTACTGGTCATGGTGCTGGGCGTGGGGCTGCAATCGGCCTGGATCAGCAAGTACCGGCTCGCGATCCCGGTCCTGGCCTGTCTCCTGGCCGGAAACGTGCTGCACAACCGCACGGTCCTGGAACAGGCCGGCTCGCTGCTACAGGAAGCCGCACGCCAGCCAATCCAGCCCAAGATGATGAACCGGAATACCTGCTCTTTCGTGAAACGCAACGCTCTGTTTTGAGGGACGTCACCGGCCACGCCGGTGAGCACGCCTATCGGTATCAGGGCAGGAAATGCGCCAGGAGCGCGCTCAGCATGATGAGCAGCACCGTGATACGGCTGCCATTGTCGCGGACGGTAAACACCAGGGGGTCGTCATGCATCTCGCCCCGGCTGGTCTTGATCCACATGCGCGCCTGCCAGTACACCAGTCCCAATCCTGACAACCAGAGCAGTTCGGGCGAGCCGTAGCGGTCGACGGCTTCGGGCGTCGAAATGTACAGGCCAAATACGACCACGGCTGCAACCGAGGTGGCGCATCCGAGAGGCCACAGCACCTCGAGGTCGGCAGTCCGGTAATCGCGCCCATGCGCTGCCTGCAGCTTCATTTGCCGCATCGAGACCAGCTCCGAGCAGCGCTTGACCAGGGCCAGGCCCAGGAAGACGAATACCGAGAACGCCAGCAGCCATGAGCTGACCGGGCGATCGATCGCCACCGCGCCAGCCACGATGCGCAGCGTGTACAGCATCGACAGCATGATCACGTCGATCAACACATAGCGCTTGAGCGACCAGCTGTAGGCGCTGGTGAGCACCAGGTACAGCGCCAGCATCCCGGCGAAGCCAGGCGAGACGAATGCCGCCATGACGAAGGCGGTCGTCAGCAGCAGCGCAGCCAGGCCCAGGCCTTGGGCGATCCCGATACTGGCAGCGGCGAACGGCCGCTTGCACTTGCGCGGATGGGCGCGGTCGCTCTCCAGATCCCACAGGTCGTTGACCAGGTAGGTCGCCGATGCGGCCAGGCAAAACGACATGAACGCAAGCACCATCGTGCCCAGCCAAGCCGGTTCGAGAAAAACAAAACTGGTCAGCAACGGCACCAGCAGCAGCAGGTTCTTTGCCCATTGGTGCACACGCAGTGCCTTGAGCCAGGTAGCCAGTCCGGCGCGGGCATTGAAAAATTCATGCTCTACTGCCTGCCCATTCCTGACGGTCTTGCCGACAGCATCCGGAACGCCGACGAGAATCGCGCCTTTGGCCTGCGCCCAGATCGGCAAGTCGGCACTGCAGTCGCCCGCATACACGAAACCTTGCGGATAGTGCTGCTGCAGCGCGGCGAGCTTGCGCTTGCCTTTCAGGTTGACCTGGTCGCTCGTCGCCAGCACTGCATCGAATATCTTCAGCCGCGCCGCGACGGCGTCGGCGATCGAGTGATGTGCTGCCGTTGCCAGCATCAGCGATCGTCCTCGCGCTTTTTCGGCAACCAGGTAATCGACCAGGTCTTGCCGCAGTGGCAGCGACGCCACCGGGAGGGTGACGTAGCGGGCGATGCGCGACTTCAGTACTGCCCGTCCTTTCAACAGCCAGAACGGCAGCATGAATAGCATCAAAGGATGCTGTTTGATCAGGATGATGACCGACTCGACCAGTGTATCGGTTGGCGTGAGCGTGCCGTCGAGATCGACGACCAGAGGCAAGTCTGAGGTGCGGCCTGTTGAAACTACCCGGTGGGGTTGGGAAGAAAGCGAATTCATCGTATCGATATTTATGGAAAGCTGGAAATAAACTTAAATATTAAACAACCTCCATTATGCATCCACGGCAATGAATAATTTCATTTATTCAATCAAAGATAAGGCTGCACCACTCTTCCATAAGATGTGTTCTGGAAGATGCGCGAATATGCTGCGCTGCACCTGAAGTTATACGAAGTAAATTCAAAATAACTGAAGAAACGCGTTGTAGCCATCTCGTCAACTACGGTAAAGTGTGGCCTTCCGAGAAGTCTGTCCACAAAGCGGCGCATGCCAGATCAAAGCCCAATACGCCATCCCGGATGGTTGCTCGCCATCGACCTGAGCACCCGCTGCAACCGACATCTCGAACGCGCCAGGCGACTGGCCGCTGCAATTTCTTTCCCGCTGGCCGCTCCACTGGTGTTCAACACTTGCCCGGCGTCCAGCGCCATCCTCCCTTGGCACGGCCGGCATACGTTGCACAGCGCCAGAAACGGACAAGGCGCAAGCATTTCCGAATGGGGCGCCAGGTGGTGGATAATGATATCGACCTGGCCACACGTGGCCTGCACGAACAATCGCCGTTTGAACGGCGCCCTGTTGTCGCGCCTCGCCGGTGCGCTGGAGAACAAAATGAAAAAACCTGAAATCGAACTGCGCCTGTGCGCGCGCCGCTACATGTCGCACTGCCCCGAAGGATGATGCCGATGACCTCACTGCCACTGATCCTTCTCGTCCTACTCCCCTTTGCAGCCGCCATCGGCTGTGCTTGCCTGCCCAATGGGTCGCGCAACCGTCCCGCCGTCGCGGCAGGTGGGTTCACCCTGCTGGCGCTGCTATTTGCCATCCTCCAGTTCAGCCACCTCGAAACCAGCCAGGTGCTGCAAGAACGCTACAGCTGGCTGCCCATGTTCGGGCTCGACATTATCATCCGCATGGACGGCCTGGCCTGGCTGTTCTCGATCATGGTGCTCGGCATCGGCCTCCTGGTCATTCTCTACGCGCGCTACTACATGAGCAAGCGCGATCCGGTCGCGCGCTTCTACGCCTACATGCTGGCCTTCATGGGCGCCATGATGGGTGTGGTCCTGTCGGGTAACCTGATCCAGCTGGTGGTGTTCTGGGAACTCACCAGCCTCACGTCGTTCCTGCTGATCGGCTACTGGCAAGAGCGCAACGACGCGCGCCGCGGCGCGCGCATGGCGTTCACCGTCACCACCGCCGGCGGCCTGTGCCTGCTGGCCGGGGTGCTGGTGCTGGGCCATATCGTCGGCAGCTACGAGCTCGATGCCGTACTGGCCGCGGGCGACCAGATCCGCGCATCGTCCCTGTACCTGCCGGCGCTGATCCTGGTGGCGCTGGGCGCGCTGACCAAGAGCGCCCAGTTCCCGTTCCATTTCTGGCTGCCGCACGCGATGGCCGCGCCGACGCCGGTATCGGCTTATTTGCACTCGGCCACGATGGTCAAGGCCGGCGTATTCCTCTTGATCCGCCTGTTCCCGGCGCTGGGCGGCACCGAAGAGTGGACCTGGATCATCGTCGGCGCCGGCGTCAGCACGCTGCTGCTCGGCTCCCTCTTCGCCATCTTCCAGCACGACATGAAAGGCTTGCTGGCGTATTCCACCATCAGCCACCTGGGCCTGATCGTGACCCTGATGGGCATCGGCACCCCGATGTCGGTGGTGGCGGCGATCTTCCACGTGATGAACCACGCGATCTTCAAGGCCTCGCTGTTCATGGCGGTCGGCATCGTCGACCACGAGACCGGCACGCGCGACATGCGCATCCTGCGCGGCCTGCGCCGCGCCATGCCGGTCACCGCCGCGCTGGCGATCGTGGCCTCGGCCGCGATGGCCGGCGTGCCGCTGATGAACGGCTTCCTGTCGAAAGAGATGTTCTTCACCGAGACCGCGCACGTGGGCGGCTCTGAAGACTGGTCGATGTCGTATGTGGCGGTGGCGATGGGGATCTTCAGCGTGGCCTATTCGCTGCGCTTCATCAGCGTCTTTTTCGGCAAGCTGGCCGAGGACCTGCCCCAGGAGCCGCACGAGCCGGCGCGCTGGATGCGCTTCCCGGTCGAGTGCCTGGTGGTGCTGTGCATCGTGGTCGGCGTGATGCCCGAGCGCGTGGTGGGCGACATCCTGGCCGCCGCGTCAAGCTCGGTGCTGGGCGCGGCCATGCCCGAGTACGACCTGGCGATCTGGCACGGCTTCAATCTGCCGCTGGCGCTGAGCGGCGTGGCGCTGGCGGTCGGCGCCCTGTTCTACCTGTTGCTGCTGCGCCGCCACGACCTGCGCGAGCGCACCCGGGTGCCGCTGCTGCACCGCCTGAAGGGCGCGCAAGCCTATGAAAGCACGATGCTTGGCCTGGCAACCGGCGCCAACTGGTTGATCCGCTGGACCGGCACCAAGCGCCTGCAGCCGCAATTGCTGGTCTTGATGGCGTTGATGATCGCGGCGCCTTTGCTGCTGGTCGACCCGCTGCCATCGCTGCCGCCGTTCAGTGTCCACAACCTCGATCCGCTGTTCGCGGTGCTGTGGCTGATCGGCGCCGGCTGCGCCGTGGGCGCGGCCTATAAAGCCAAGTACCACCGCCTGGCCGCGCTGTCGATGGTCGGCGGCACCGGCATCGTCACCGCGATCACCTTCGTGTGGCTGTCGGCGCCCGACCTGGCGCTGACCCAGTTGATGGTGGAAACCGTGACCACGGTGCTGATCCTGCTCGGCCTGCGCTGGCTGCCGCCGCGCTTCGCACCCAAGCAATTGCGCAGCAAGGCGCCGGCCAGCACCTGGTTCCGGCGTTCGCGCGATGGCCTGATCGCCGTCGGCGGCGGGCTTGGCATCGCCGGCGCCAGCTACGCGATCCTGAAAACCACGCCGCCGCCGTCGATCGGCGAGTTCTTCGTGATGCGCGCGCTGCCCGAGGGCGGCGGCTCGAACGTGGTCAATGTGCTGCTGGTCGACTTCCGCGGCTTCGACACCATGGGCGAAATCACCGTGCTGTCGGCGGTGGCCCTGACCGTGTATGCGCTGCTGCGCCGCTTCCGCCCCGCCACCGAGTCGATCAGGATCCCGGTGCAGCAGGCCAGCGACGTCGATCCAGCCGTGACGCAAACGCCGGCGGTGCAGGCCGCCAGCGGCTACCTGATGATCCCGGCCGTCTACCTGCGCCTGCTGCTGCCGGTGATGGGCGTGATGGCGGCCTACTTCTTCATGCGCGGCCACAACCTGCCGGGTGGCGGCTTTGTCGCCGGTTTGATCTTCGCCACCGCGCTGATCGTGCAGTACATGGTGGCCGGCACCGACTGGGTCGAATCGCACCTGCGCCTGCGCCCGCACCGCTGGATCGCCTGGGGCCTGTACTGCGCCTGCTTCACCGGCCTGGGCGCCTGGTTCCTGGGCTACCCGTTCCTGACCAGCCACACCGCCCACGCGAACTTGCCGCTGCTGGGCGAACTGCACGTGCCGAGCGCCTTCGTGTTCGATCTCGGCGTGTTCCTGGTCGTGGTCGGCTCCACCATGCTGACCCTCGTCGCTCTGGCGCACCAGTCGCTGCGCAGCCACCGCGTGGCGGCCGACGCCACGCGCGCCACCATTCCACCCGCCAAGGAGATCTTCTGATGGAGCTCGTCATTTCGCTCGCCATCGGCATCGTGTTCGCCTCCGGTATCTGGCTGGTGCTGCGTCCGCGTAGCTTCCAGGTGCTCAGTGGCCTGATGCTGATGTCGTATGCCGTCAACCTGTTCATTTTCGTCATGGGCCGCCTGTGGGTCGATGCCGCCCCATTGACTCCGCCCGGCATGACGCCCGACCCGGCCGCACTGGCCGACCCGCTGCCGCAGGCGCTGGTGCTGACCGCGATCGTGATCGGCTTTGCCACCACCGCTTTGTACCTGGTGGTGATGATCGGTTCGCGCGGCCTGACCGGCACCGACCACGTCGATGGCAAGGAGCCTGAATTATGAGTTTGCCTTGGCTCGACCATCTGATCCTGGCCCCGATCGTGTTGCCGCTCTTGGTGGGCGCCGCGCTGGCGCCGCTCACGCAGGGCTGGCACCGTTTGAAATTCTGGCTCAGTTACGCTTCCGTGCTGGGCATGCTGGCCACCTCGATTGCCCTCATCACGATGACCGACGGCGGTCACTGGCAGGACGGCATGGGCGTCTACCTGGCCGCCAACTGGAGCGCGCCGTTCGGTATCGCGCTGCTGGCCGACCGCCTGAGTTCCGTGATGCTGCTGCTGTGCGCCGTATTGGCGCTGGCCGCGCTGCACTTCACGCGCCTGCGCTGGGGCCGGATCGGGGTGCACTTCCATACCCTGTTCCAGTTCCTGCTGATGGGGATCAACGGCGCCTTCCTGACGCACGACCTGTTCAACCTGTTCGTGTTCTTCGAAGTGATGCTGGCTTCGTCCTATGGCCTCGTGCTGCACGGGTATAACGCCGAGCGCATTCGCGCCAGCATGCAGTACATCGCGGTCAACCTGGCCGCGGCGCTGCTGTTCCTGATCGGCACCGCGCTGATTTACGCCACCACCGGCACCCTGAACATGGCCGACCTGGCTGCGCGCGTGGCGGTGCTGACGGGCGAAGAGCTGGCGCTGTTCAAGGTCGGCGCGGCGGTGCTGGCGCTGGCCTTCCTGACCAAGGGCGCCATGTGGCCGCTGGGCTTCTGGCTGCCGACCACGTATGCCGCGGCGTCGCCGCCGGTGGCGGTAATGCTGGTGTTGATGACCAAGGTCGGCGCGTATATCGTGCTGCGTCTGTGGCTGCTGCTGTTCAGCGACGCCGGCGGCGCCGCGGCCGGCTTTGGCCAGGACGCGCTGCTGTACGGCGGCATGGCCACCATCGTGTTCGGCGCCGCCGGCATGCTCTCGACCGACACCGCCGGACGCATGGCGGGCTATGGCGCGATCGTTTCGTCCGGCACGCTGCTGGCGGTGATCGGCTACGGCCAGCCGTCCCTGGTGACGGCCGGCCTGTACTACCTGATCGGCTCGACCATCGGCGTGGCGGCCTTCTTGCTGTTGATCGAACTGATCGATCGCATCCGCACGCCGCGTTCGGCGATGCTGGCGCTGACCATGGAAGCCTACGCGGTCGAAGACACGCCGGCCGAACCGGTCGGACGCGGGGTGCCGGCGGCGATGGCCTTCCTGTCGCTGGCGTTCGCCGCCTGCGCGCTGATGATCGCCGGCCTGCCGCCGCTGTCGGGCTTCGTCGCCAAGTTCGGCATGTTCCATGCGCTGCTCAATCCGATGGATGGCGCGCCGGTCCCGACGTCCGGCTGGACCCTGATGACGCTGATCATCGTCTCCGGCCTGATCGCCGTGATCTCGATGATGCGCTTTGGCGTACGCACCTTCTGGGCCAACGCCGGCGCCGAAGCGCCCAAGCTGCACCGCTCGGAAGTGGCGCCCATCTTGTTCCTGCTTGGCCTGTCGGTCGTGATGACGGTGCATGCCAATTCGCTGTTCGGCTATCTTGACCGCGCCAGCGCCGACATTCACCGCCCTGCCACCTATATCGGGCGCGTGCTGACGCAGCCCTCGCTGCCCGGACCGGCCACCGCACCGGCGAACAGCGCCACCTCAAACCCGGAGGCGCCATGACACGCTGGTTACCGTATCCCTTCGTTTCGCTGGCACTGTGCATATTGTGGCTGCTGCTGAACCAGACCCTGTACCCGGGCCACATCCTGCTCGGCGTGCTGCTCGGCGTGGCCGGGCCGCTGCTGACGCGGCGCCTGCAACCGCTCGGCTATCCGCGCCTGCGCAAACCCGTGGTCGTCGTGCGCCTGCTCGGCTTTGCCTCGGTCGAGGTGGTGCGCTCGTGCTTCAACGTCAGCCGCGTCATTTTGTTTGCCGACTACGCCAACCTGAACTCGCAGTTCATCCGCATTCCGCTCACCATGCGCGACCAGTACGGCCTGGCCGCGCTGTCGTGCCTGATCAACATGACCCCGGGCACGGTCTGGACCGAGATCCAGCCCGGCGCGCAAGACGGCAAGCCGGACCAACTGGTGCTGCACGTGTTCGACCTGCACGACGCCGGTTGGTGGGTCGACACCATCAAGACGCGCTACGAAGCGCCGCTGATGGAGATCTTCGAAACCCGCCCGTACGGGACCAAACATTGAAAATGGAGGCCACCCATGGCAACCCTGCTTGAACTGTCGATCGGCTACGCGCTCGTGTGCGTACTGGCGGCCATGGTGCTGTGCACCGGGCGCCTGTTGATCGGCCCCTCGGCCCACGATCGCGTGCTGGCTCTCGACACCCTGTGGATGTGCGGCATGCTGCTGGCGCTGGTGCTCGGCATCCGTTTCGGCACCCAGGTGTATTTTGAAGTGGCGATGCTGATCGCACTGGTCGGCTTTGTCTCGACCATTGCGATGGCCAAATTCTTGATGCGCGGGGAGATCATCGAATGAGCGGACTGGAACACTTGCCCGACTGGGCGGCGCTGCTGGTGTCGCTGCTGTTGATCCTGGGCGCCAGCATCATCCTGATCGGCGCGCTGGGCCTGATCCGCCTGCGCACCTTTTACCAGCGCATCCACGGGCCCGCGATCACGGTGACCCTCGGCGCCGGCAGCCTGCTGCTGGCGTCGATGCTGTACTTCACGGTGTCGCAAGCGCGCGTGGTGGTGCATGAAATTATCATCACCTGCTTCGTGCTGCTCACGGCGCCGGTGGTGGCGATGATGATCATGCGCGCCGCCGTCTACCGCGATCTGCGCGCCAGGAAAGGCGACAGCGGGGCGACGGCGGGCGAGGTGTATACGACCTCACGCGAGTGAGGTCGTGAGGCGTTCTTAATACGTCCAGTTCACGCTGACCGATGCATTTCGCGGCGCAGCATAGAAACTCTGGTTCCAGAACAGGCTCTTCAGATAGGTCTTGTCGGTGACGTTATCCAGGTTGGCGCTGACGCTCACGTGCGGGTTGATGTCATAACGCGCCATCAAGCCGACCACCGCGTACCCGCCCTGGCGCACCAGGGCCGTCGCATCCTCGATATAAATGCGCGACTGCCAGTTGACGCTGGCGCCGACCTTCAATTGCGGCATCGACGCGAAGCGATAGGTCGTCGCCGTGCGCAGGGTGCGGCGGGGAATGAAGGTGCGCACATCCTGGCCCTCATTGCCTTCCATCGACATTTGCGTGAAGCCGACGCTGGCCTGCCACTGCTTGCTCAATTGACCGGTCAGCTCGATCTCCACGCCTTGCGACTCGGCCTCGACGCCCCTGTACCAGGCATCCAGGCTGGGCAGATAGCCGCCCAACTCGGCGGTATTGGTCTGCCGCGCCTTGAAGACCGCGCCGGACAGTTGCACCCGACCGTCCAGCAGTTCGCTCTTCAGGCCCAGTTCGCGGGTCGAGCCTTCGACCGGCGCCAGCAACTGGCGGTTAAAGTCCATCTCGCTTTGCGCGCTGAAGATCGAGGAATAACTGGCATACGCCGACAGGGCCGGATTGATGTCGTAGACCAGGCCGGCGTACGGCGTGGTCTTGCTGGCCGAGCGGTAGCTGCTGGTGCCGTAGCTGCTGCCACGGGTGTCGACCTTGACGTGGTTGGCGCCGGTCAGGAGTTTCCAGTCGTCGGCCAGGTTCCAGCGCGCCGCGACAAAAGCGTTCTTGCGCGTGTCGGTGTAGCCGCCGGCGGTGTTGCCGGCGCCGAATGCCGGGCGCGGATAGCTGCCGTCGACTGCTGCATTGCCGGGCAACGGCGTGCCGGTGTCCGGGCCCGAGGCCGAGCGGCTGTCGACCTTCGATTCCGACCACGCGGCGCCGAACGACAGATCGTGGCGGCGTCCGCCCAGGTCGAACTTGCCGCCCACCGATGCATCGGCCAGCGTCTGCTTGAAGATCGAATCGTAGGCCGAGGTGTAGCTGCTCAAGCCCAGGCCCGTTGCGCGGTCCTGCAGGCCCGAGACGAAGAACAGCTCGGACTCGTTGGGCGAACGGTTGTAGGTCACGGTGGCCTTGCCGCTCCAGCCGTTGGCGAAACCGTGGGTCCATTCGGCGAAGGTGCTGTTCACCGTGGCGTCCTGGAACGACCAGTCGGCGCCGGTGTTGGCCGAGCGCGGATACGCGGTGGGCGTGCCGTCGGTGTAGTACAGCGGTAGCGCGCCCCACATATTGCCGGTCGAAGCGCTCTTCTGGTAGGTGTGGCCGGCGGCCAGCTTGTCGTTGGCGCCGATGCTGCCTTCCACGATCACCGAGGCCACCGTTTTCTTCAGCGCGTAGCGGTCCAGGTAAGAGTCGCCCTGGTCGCGCGCCAGCACCAGGCGCGCGGCCCAGTTCTCACTCAGGGGCAGCGTGACGTCGACATCCAGGCGCTTGTTGCCCCAGCGCCCAAGGGTCAGGCCGGCCTGCGCGGCGAGCTTGTTGCCGGGACGCTTGCGCACGAAGTTGACCGTGGCCGACGGGTTGCCGGTCGAGGACAGCAAACCGTTTGCGCCGCGCACGACGTCGACGCGCTCGTACAAGGCGGTGTCGAAGTCGCCCGTGACGTTACCGAACACGAAGGGAATGCCGACGCTGTCGTACTGGAAGTTGGTGATGTCGAATCCGCGCGCGGTGTAGTAGACGCGGTCGGTCTCGACCGCCTCGACCGTGACGCCGGGAACGGTGCCCAGCATGTCGCTGATCGAATTGAGTTTGAAGTCGTCGAGTTTGGCGCGCGTGACGGTCGATACCGATTGCGGCGTTTCGCGCAGCGTCAGGTCGAGGCGGGTGGCCGAAGCGCTGTCGCGCACGCTGTAGCTGTCCTTTGTCGTCTCGCCAGTGACCTTCACGGTCTGCACATGTTCATCGACCGGGGCGTCCTCGGCGGCAAACGCCGCGCCGGGACCGGCCGCCAACAGGGCGCATGCCAGTGCGAGCGGCCGCAGGCGCAGCGCCGAAGGGGAAGCCGATTGCGTGGCTGGGAAAGCGGACGAACGGGTAGACCAAGGCCGATACGACGACATCAAAACTCCTGAAAGGTTGCCTGAGGCGACAACGGTTAACAACGACACTCGCGCCTGGCCCAACGACCAGACTCAAATATAAATAAGAATCATTCTCGATTATAGAAAGATCGGCGCCTGTACGCAAGGACAGACTATTGGGGAGAGAGACTCGATAGCCCTATGCTCTTCTGTGAAAGCGCCACGCGACGCAGCAGTGTTGTAATTACAACGCACTTGGATTTCGATGGCGCAATGCAGCAGTGTTAGCGCTATCAAATTTCTCAGCCGTTCTGCGAGTGAAACGGTCATTTGCGTGCTTTGCGTGGCCTCAAAAAAGCCGACAACGTGCTCGCGACTTGTTGTGCAGCGCAGCATCAATGCCCCATTTACAAATTTTTGAACGAGGCAGAGACTGAAAAAAACGCAATGATAGCGCTAACGTTGGTCAAGGAGACAATATGCAGGCAGAGTCACGTCACGCCCGGCAAGGCAGTCGTACGCGCTGGGTCATCATGGGTGTCAGCGGCAGCGGCAAGAGCACGGTCGGCTCGGCGCTGGCCGCTTTCTACGCCATCCCCTTCCTCGAAGGCGACGCCTTTCACCCGCAACACAACGTGACCAAGATGGCGTCCGGCGTCCCGCTCGACGACCACGATCGCGCCGGCTGGCTGCAAGCGCTGGCGGCCGAACTGGAGCAGGCGGAGATACATGACCGCGGCCTGGTGCTGTCGTGCTCCGCGCTCAAGCGGCGCTACCGCGACCTGCTGCGCGCGGCCGACCCGCAGGTGCGCTTCGTGCACCTGGCCGGGCCGCGCGACCTGATCGCCGAGCGCATGCACGCGCGTCCCGACCACTACATGCCGCCGGCGCTGCTCGAGAGCCAGCTGCGCATCCTCGAACCGCTCCAGCCGGACGAAGACGGCCTGACCCTCGACATCACCCAGCCGCCGGCGGCGCTGGTGGAGCGCATCACCGCACCAAGCTGATCCCGCCGGGTTCAGCGCAGAGACGACAACAGCAACGATGTACAACGCCAACCGGGGCAGCGCCACCCGCCAATGAGGCGGCGCGCCCTGACTACAACAGCGAACGGAGACAACCATGCGCACACCAGTTCAAAGGACCTTGATCAGCCTCGCCGTCGCCAGCGCCTGCTGGACCCTCGGCGCCCTCGCCCACGCCCAGCAGGCACCAAGCGAACCGGCGACCGGCACGCCGCCGGCCGGGCAGCAGACCGCGGCCGATACCGTCGCTGCACCGACTGCCGGCACGGCGCCGGCGACGGCCGAGGGCAATAACGTGGTGCGCATCTCCGGCTCGCGCATCGCTGCGCGCGGCTTCACCCAGCCGACGCCGACCACGAGTTTATCCAGCGCCGACCTGGAAAAAGCGGCCAAGCCGAACCTGTTCAACACCCTGGCCGAATTGCCCGCGCTGCAAGGCAGCACCGGGCGCACCACCAGCACCAACAGCACCAGCAGCGGCATCCAGGGCCTCAGTTCCCTCAGCCTGCGCGGCCTGGGCACGATCCGCACCTTGACCCTGCTCGACGGCCAGCGCGTGGTCGGCGCGAACGTCACCGGCGTCACCGACGTCAGCCAGTTCCCGCAATTGCTGGTCAAGCGCGTCGACGTGGTCACCGGCGGCGCCTCGGCCTCGTACGGTTCGGATGCGGTGGGCGGCGTGGTCAACTTCGTCACCGACAAAAAATTCGAAGGCTTCAAGGCCAACGTGCAGGCCGGGCAGACCAAATACGACGATGATCGTGGCGGCACCGTGCAAGCCGCGTGGGGACGCGCCTTCATGGATGGGCGATTCCACGTCACCGCCAGCGGCGAGTTCACGAAAGAAAACGGCATCGAGTCGCCCGGCATCGGCGGCGTCGGCCCCAACGGGCGCAGCTGGTACCAGAACCCGGCGTATTCGGTGCGGCCGCTGAACCAGACCGGCGACGGCCTGCCGCAATACCGCGTGATCCAAAACGCGCAGCAGTACCAGTATGCGAAGTATGGATTGATCACCAACGGCCCGCTGCAAGGCACCGCGTTCGGCGACGGCGGCGTGCCGTACCAGTTCCAGTATGGCTCGGGCGGCCGTCCGACCGGCACCGGCGCGGTTACCGGTTGCGTCAATCCGTTCTGCATCGGCGGCGACTTGAGTGGCAGCGTCGGTTCCGGCACCAACCTGGCGATGAATTTCAAGCGACAAGTGGCCTACACCCGCATGTCGTTCGACCTCGACGCCGACAACGAAATCTACTTCACCGCCAACTACGCTCAGGTGGCGTCCGAGTTCTCGCCGAATCCCGGCGCGGCCAAGAACGCCAACCTGACCGTGCAGTGCTCGAATCCATTTTTGCCGGCGTCGATCGTGGCCGCCTGCGCCCAGAACAACATCACCAGCTTCCAGTACGGCACCTCGAACGCGATCTTCCCCGAGAATATCAACGTCCACCCGACCCGCACCCAGCGCCGCTTCGTGCTCGGCGCCGACGGCAAATTCAAGCTGTTCGGCAAGGAGTGGTCGTACGACGCCTACGTGACGCACGGCGAAAACAAGACCAACCTCGATGCGCGCGACATGACGATCAATGCGCGCTACAACGCCGCCATTGACGCAGTAAGAGCACCAGACGGCCGTATCGTGTGCCGCAATCCAGTCGCCGCAGCGTCGGGCTGCGTACCGCTGAACATCATCGGCAACAACCCGGTCGACCCGAACGCCTGGGCCTACATCGCGCCCGAGAACGGTCCGCGCCAGCGCACCACCCAAAGCCAGGACGTGGGCAGCTTCAACATCAACGGCGAACTGTTCGAAGGCTGGGCCGGTCCGATCTCGATGGCCACCGGCGCCGAATACCGGCGCGAAAAATACCGCGTGCGCGGCGACGCTTACGGCAATGGCGTGACGCCGGAGTCGCCGAACAACGCCATGTACCCGGCCGACCCGCTGCTCAACACCACGGTCGGCAACAACTGGTACGCCGGTAACTTCCACAACGGCGAGGGCAGCTACAACGTGCGCGAAGCGTATGTGGAACTGAACATACCGTTGCTCAAATCTGAAACCTGGGGCGAGGCCAATATCAACCTGGCGGACCGCGAAACCAAGTACAGCACCGCCGGCAGCGTCGGCAGCTGGAAGCTGGGCGCCACCTGGCAGACCCCGATCGACGGCCTGCGCCTGCGCGGCGTGACCTCGAAGGACGTGCGCGCGCCGAACCTGAGCGAACTGTATGCGGCGCCGGTGGTGGTCAACAACGTGGTCCAGTACCAGGGCAACACCATCAGCGTGCAGGAGCGCACCGTCGGCAACACCGGCCTGCGGCCCGAGATCGCGCGCAACAACTCGTTCGGCATCGTGCTCAGTCAACCGAAGTGGGCGCCGGGCTTCAGTGTTTCGCTCGACTACTTCGACATCAAGGTCAAGGGCGTGATCTCGGCGTTGACGATCCAGCAGGAAGTCGACCTGTGCGTGGCCGGCAACCAGGAAATCTGCGCCGCCATGGTGCTCAACAACCCGGGCAACAACTACGTCACGGTACAGAACTTCAACCTGGCGTCCTTGCATGCGAAAGGCTTCGACATCGAGACCGCCTACAGAACCGGGCTCGATCGTCTGAACCTGCCGGGCCGCTTCACCTTCCGCGCGCTGGCCACGCGCAACCTGCACTTCATCACCGATTCGGGCGTGGTCGGCACCGCGCCGGTGGACGCCGCCGGCTCGAACATGAGCAACACGCCGAAGTGGAAGCTGCTGGCGCAGCAAAGCTGGGACAACGACAAACTGAGCTTGACGTTGACCGAGCGCTGGATCAGCGACGGCACCTACCGCAACGACTTCATCGAGTGCCAGACCGGCTGCCCGGTGTCGACCCTGATCAACCCGACCATCTACGACAACCGGATGAAGGGCGCGACCTACTTCGACTTCGGCGCCAGCTACAACGTCTCAAAAGCGATGCAGCTGTACTTCAAGATCGACAACCTGACCGACCGCGACCCGGAACCGGCGCCGCAGACCAACGCCAGCTACGGCATCAACCCTGCGCTGTATGACGTGGTCGGGCGCACCTACCGGGTCGGCCTGCGCTACGGCTTCTGACGGAGCCGCAGTATGGGCAATCTGTTTCCCGTCCTGATTGCGGTGGGCCTGCTCACGCTGTTGATCGCGTGGGGCAAGGTCCAGCCGCTGCTGGCCTTTGTCGCGGCATCGCTGGTGGCGGCGCTGCTGCTCGGGGTGCCGCCTGAGCGCATTCCCGGCGCGATCGAAAAAGGCATCGGCGACCTGCTCGGCTCCCTGGTGGTGGTGATCTGCCTGGGCGCCGTGTTCGGCAAGCTGATCGCCGACAGCGGCGCCGCGCGCCGCATCGCCACCTGTCTGCTCGATGCACTGGGACCGGCGCGCATTCCGGTGGCGCTGACCGTGACCGGCTTCGTGGTCGGCATTCCGCTGTACTACAACGTCGGCTTCGTGCTGCTGGTGCCGCTGATCTTTTCGCTGGTGGCCGGCAGCGGGAGGCCGGCGGTGGCGCTGGCGATCCCGCTGCTCGCCGGCCTGTCGATCGCGCACGGCTTCCTGCCGCCGCATCCGTCGCCGGTAGCGCTGGTGGCGGCGATCCACGCCGACATGGGCACCACGCTGCTGTACGGGATCGTGGTGGCGGTGCCGACCCTGATCCTGGCCGGGCCGGTGTTCGCGATGTCGCTGCGCCGCGTCCAGGCCACGCCCAGCGCCATCTTCCGCAACGGCGCGCAGGTGGAAGACACCAGGCTGCCGGGCGCTTTCAACAGCTTTGCCACCGCGCTGCTGCCGGTGCTGCTGCTGGGCGCGACCACGCTTCTTGCGATGGCGCGGCCGGACCTCGATGGCGCCCTGAAATTCTTCTCGAACCCGCTGGTGGTGATGCTGCTGTCGTACCTGGTGGCGGTGTTCACGCTCGGGCTGGCGCAGGGCCGCTCTTTGTCCCAGGTGATGCAGGGGCCGGGCGAAGCGATGCGCGAGATCGCGCCGATCCTCTTGATCATCGCCGGCGCTGGCGCGCTCAAGCAGGTGCTGGTGGAATCCGGCGTCAGCGCCGAGCTGGGCGCGCAGCTGCAAAACCTGCCGGTGCAGCCGCTGGTGCTGGGCTGGCTGGTGGCGACCGTGATCCGCATCTGCCTCGGCTCGGCCACCGTGGCCGGCGTGACGGCCGGCGGCATCGTGGCGCCGCTGGTGCACAGCTCGGGCGTCGACCCGAACCTGATGGTGCTGGCCATCGGCGCCGGAAGCCTGATGTGCAGCCATGTCAACGATTCGGGGTTCTGGATGTTCAAGGAGTACTTCGGCCTGTCGCTGAAGGACACCTTCCGTTCCTGGACCGTGATGGAAACCCTGGTCGGCGTGTTCGGCCTGGTGTTCGTACTGCTGCTGTCGCTGTTCTTGTAACGACCGATATAAATCAGAGGGGACTAAAAAGATGATGACAACCTTACCTGTTCGTCCGCGCATGCTGGCGCTGGCCGTGCTGCTTGGCGCAGCCATTGGCGGCGTCGGCGCCGCGCCCACGCCGTCCGTATCCGCCTATCCGGCGATGCCGGTCGATCCGCGCGCAACCGTGGTGCACGCCACCGGCGACGGCAGCAGCGACGACAGCGCCGCGATCCAGGCCGCGCTCGATGCGGCAGCCAACAAGGGCCAGGGCGGCGTGGTGTTCCTGCCGTCGGGGCGCTACCGCATCTCACGCTCGCTCCTGATTCCGCTGGCGGTGCGCCTGTATGGCGTGGGGCCGACGCGGCCGGTGTTGCTGCTGGCGCCGAACACGCCGGGCTTTCAAAAGGGCGTGGCCAATATGGTGATCTTCACCGGCGGCGATCAGTACAACGTCGGCAAGGTGCCGATGCCGGTGCCGAGCGCGGTGCCGTTTTCCGCCGAAGACGGCAAGGCGGTGCGCAACGCCAATTCGTCGACCTTCTATTCGGCGCTGTCGAACGTCGACTTCGAGATCAAGGACGGCAACCCGGCCGCCGCTGCGGTGCGCATGCACACGGCGCAGCACTCGAACCTGAGCCACATCGATTTTCATCTGGGGTCCGGCCTGGCCGGTGTGTACCAGGTCGGCAACGTGGCATACAACCTGCGCTTCTACGGCGGGCGGTATGGCATCCTGAGCGAGAAGACCTCGCCCGCCTGGCAGTTCACGCTGATGGATTCGACGTTCGAGGGCCAGCGCGACGCCGCGATCCGCGAGCATGAAGCCAGCCTCACCATGATCAATACCGAGATCAAGGACACGCCGGTCGGGGTCGAGATCAACCGTGGCTACGGCGACTGGTTGTGGGGCAAGGACGTGCGCTTCGAGAACGTCAGCAAGGCCGCACTCATCATCAGCAATGAAGACAACGTCTACACGCAGGTCGGCATGGAAAACGCCATCGCGCGCAACGTGCCGACCTTCGTGCGTTTTCGCGACAGTGGCAAGACGCTGGCCGGCAAGGGCCGCGACTACCGCGTCAGCGAGTTCAATTACGGCCTGTTCGTGAAACAGATGGGCGAAGTGGGCAAGTTCGGCACCAACTACAAGACCGCTGCGCTGACCGCGAACCCCGCGCCGAGGCGCGCATTGCGTGCGCTGCCATCGTCGAAAGACTGGGCCAATGTGCTTGAATATGGCGCGAAGGGCGACGGCCAGACCGACGACACGGCCGCGATCCAGAAGGCGATCGACAGCCACCGCACGGTGTACCTGCCGCTCGGCTTCTATGTCGTCAACGACACCATCCGCATGCGGCCCGACACCGTGATCGTGGCGCTGCACCCGGGCCTGACCCAGCTCCTGATCCCGAACGGCTCGCCCAACTACCAGGGCGTGGATGGACCGAAGGCCCTGCTGGAAAGCGCGCGCGGTGGCGACGGCATCGTGTCCGGCCTTGGCCTGGCCACCGGTGAAGTCAATAACCGCGCCGTGGCGCTGCTGTGGCGCGCTGGCGAGCAATCCTTGGTGGACGACGTGCGCATCCAGGGCGGGCATGGCACGCGCCTGTACGACGGCAGCCGCGCCGACCCGTACAAGAAGGACGCACGCTTCGACACCACCGCGCACTGGGATCGCCAATACCCGAGCGTGTGGGTGACCGACGGTGGCGGCGGCACCTTCTCCGGCATCTGGTCGCCCAGCGGCTACGCGCAGGCCGGCTTCTACGTGACCAATACCAAAACGCCAGGCAAGGTCTACGAGCTCTCGGCCGAGCATCATATCCGCGCCGAGATCGTGCTCGACAATGTGGAGAACTGGGAATTCCTGGCGCCGCAGACCGAAGAGGAAATCCGCGACGGCGCCGACGCGGTCTCGCTCGAAATCCGCAATTCGAAGAACGTGCTGTTCGCGAACTACCACGCGTATCGGGTGACGCGTTCGTACAAGCCGATGCCGGCCGCGGTATTGATCACCAACTCGAGCGACATTCGCTTTCGCAACGTGCACGTCAACGCCGAAAGCGGCTTTGCCACCTGCGACGACAACGGCTGCGCCACCTATCTGCGCGCCAGCAAGTACGCGTATGAAAACGCGATCCGCGATGTCACCAACAAGTTGGAGGTGCGCGAGCGCGAGTTCGCGATGTTCGACTACAGCGGCAAGCAGCGCACGGCGCCCGCGCCCCAAGGCAAGGTCGAGAAGCTGGAAGGCGGTTTCTATGCCATCGCCGGCGCTGCGGTCGACGCCAAAGGCAAACTGTATTTCGTCGACCGCTACTGGAAGCGCATCTTCGGCTACAGCAAGAACGATGGCTTGAGCGTGGTGCGCGACGCCCCGCTCGACCCGGTCAACCTGGCGATCGACAACAGCGGCAACGTGGTGGTGCTGTCGTCGTATGGCCCGCAGGCGAGCGTGTATGCATTCAAGCCGGATGCGCCGGGCCTTGACGTCACCATGATCAAGCCGACGCCGGTAAGCAACAACAAGGCGGCGCGGGTCGCGCTGCCAGTCAACTTCTGGCAGAACGGCGAATTCAAGGACCAGCTCAACTACGACACCTACGAGTTCACGACGCTGGCCGAGATGTTCGCGCGCGACGTGGCGCTGCCGAAGGCGAACGAATACGTCTCGCCGGACGGCAGCCTGGTGCTGCCGGCCTACCGCGTGCTGCGCCAGGGCGCACCGGATCACCTGGGCTGGCGCTGGGCCGATTCGCTGCAGGCGCACGGCTTGGTCACGGCGCCGGTGGGCGGGCGCGTGGTATTCACCAACGGCTCCGAGAACCGCACCTTCAGCGGCGTGGTGAATCAAGGCGGCGGCATCACCAATCTGAAGCAGGTGGCCAACCGCGGCGGTGAAAGCGCGGCAGTGGGACCGGACGGCAATGTGTACGTCGCCAACGGCCAGGTCTTCATCTACGGCCCGGACGGCAAGCAAAAGGGCCGCATCGATGTGCCCGAGCGTCCGCTGCAGCTGATCTTTGGCGGCGCGGATAAACGAACGCTGTACATCCTGACCCACCATTCGCTGTACGCGACGCAGGTGGCCCGATGAAGCGCGCGGCCCTGACCCTGGCCGCCGGCCTGGCCTTGATGGCGGACGCCGTGGCCGACAACCAGTTCAAGCTGCTGGTGCTGGCGATCCCCAACAAGTACCACTACGAATACATCCCGGTCGCGCGCGATAGCCTGGAACGCCTGGCAAAGCTGCACGCGTTCGAGCTGGTGTGGACCAACAAGACGCAAGTGTTCGAGGGCGACCTGCGCCAGTACGCGGCAGTGATGTTCCTGAACACGCCGGGCGAAGAACTCAACGCCGCACAGCGCGCGCGGTTTGAAGAGTACATGCGCGGCGGCGGCAACGCGATCGTGGTGCACCGCGCCGCGATCACGCCGGCCGACAATTGGCCCTGGTACGAAAAGCTGGTCGGGCGCCGCGTGGGCGTGCACCCGATGCTGCAGACCGGCGTGGTCACCACCGTCGACAAGGGCTTCCCCGCCACCTACGGCTTGCCCGAGCGCTGGATCTGGAGCGACGAATTCTACGTCACCACCAATCCCTACAGCGTGAAGATCAACCCGGTGCTCAACGTGGACGAGTCGAGCTACGACCCGCGCAAGATCTGGCCGGGCCAGGTGTCGGAGCCGATGGGGAAAGACCATCCGATCGCCTGGCACCACCGCCACGAGCAGGGGCGCGTGTTCGTGACCACGTTGGGGCATAACGTCGAGATGTACCGCGATCCGCAGTATGTGGGGCACCTGATGGGCGGGATCTACTGGACGGCGACCGGCTTAGGGCAGCGGCGCTGACGGTGCGGTCCGTGCGCTGCCTCAGAGCCGCTTGAGGCGGCGCCAACCCAGCACCAGGCCACTGGCCGTCAGCAGCGCACCCAGCACGCACAGCGTGATAATAAACACGTCCCACAGTGGCCGCGTGCGTAGAAACGCGAAGTCGAAGCGGTGCAGCCCGTTGAACAGCCAGCGGTCCCACCGGGTGTCGCGATCGACAAATCCCACCAGCTGGCCCTGGCGCGGATCGATGTAGAAGGTCGGCGCGTCCGGCAGCGCGAAGCGTGCACGCAGTACCGGAAACGCGGCCTGGCGATGGTGGCTATAGTAGTAATCGTCGGCCGCGTGCAGTAGCTCCAGCTGCAGCGCAGCGTCCGGCCTGAGCGCCTGCACGGCGTGCGCCAGCGCCGCTTGCGGCAGCAGCTCCAGCGACGCGCCATCGCGCGCGTCGAACAAGCCGCGCCCTGCCCGGCCAAGCGCGGACAGGTACAAGCCGCCGTCCACACGCCGCCACTCCAGTTCCAGCACGTCCGGATGACGGCGCAACATCTCTGCCGCGTCGAGCGCCAAATCGGCCGGCGCCAATACGCCGCCGGCGAACGCCAGCCGGTCGTGCGCCGACGGTCCCGGCGCCGCTGGAAACCCGAACGGCCCCACCGACAGCCAGCCGCTGAACAGCCAGGTGATGGCCAGCGTGCCGACGCTGAGTCCCAGCCAGTGATGCCAGGCCTGCCAGCCGGCATATGGCGACATGCGTCCGCCCGCATAACGGCGTCGAATGCGCAGGCGCTGGATGCCCAGCACCATGCCCGACAGCGCCAGCAGCAGCGCCGCGCCGGAGGTCCACATCACCACCTGGCGCCAGGCGTCGCCATGCTTGCGCAGTGGCGTCAGGTACACCCAGTGCACCACCGAGCCGACCCAGTTCCAGGCACGTTCATTGCGCGTGGTGTCGCGCACCAGTTCCCCGGTGCGGCCTGACACGTACAACACGCTGCCGGCCGCATCGTCAGCCGTGACCCGGTGCAGCGGCCGGTGCGCGCTGACGCGGCCAAACGTCCACTGATCGAGTGCGATCACGTCGGCGTTGAACCAGCGTGCGCCTGGCGCCGCCGTGAATGCGCTGGCGTTGACGACTGCACCGGTCACCTTCAAAGGCGCGCCATTGTCGGCCCATACCGAATGGGGGACGCGCTCGTGCTGGAAGTGCCAGGCCGGGCGCCCGGCCACAGTGTTGAGGCGCACTGCATCCGGCACGCCCGCGATGCCGGTAGCGGCCCAGGCTGCGGCGGCATCGACCTTCACCGCATGCGCGTCGAGCGGCGCCAGCCACGCCATGCGTTCGTCCTCGGTGAGCTCGGGATACGGCACGTACATCATGACGATGCCCGAACCGAACCACAGCAGCACGAACAGGCCGATGCCAATGCCGCACCAGCGGTGCAGCAGATGCAGCTGGCGCTTCCACGATCCCATCATCGCCGGCTCAATAACGCCAGTGGACGGTCAGCTCGGCGTTGCGTCGATCGCCCAGCAGATACTGGCTCGAACCATACGAGGTCACCGCGTACAGCTTGTCGGTCAGGTTGCGCAAGTTGAGCTGCAGCTGTACGTTGCGGCTCAAGGCATAGCCGATCGAAGCGTCCAGCGTGGTGTAGGCCGGCAGCGTTTGCGTATTGGCGTTGCTGATGAAGCGCTCGCCCACGTAACGCAGGCCGGTGCTGGCACGCCACGCGTTGGCGCGATAGTTCAGCCACAGGTTGATGGATGCCTTCGGCACGTCGGAAGGACGGTTGCCGGCGCGCGAGATACCGCCCGCTTCCAGCAGCGTGTCGAACTGGGCGTCGGTGTAGGCCGCGTTGGCGTCGATGCGCCAGCCCGGCGCCAGCGCCGCACTGGCGGTGAACTCGACGCCGCGCGAGCTTTGCGATCCACCCTGGACCGAGAGCGCCGCGTTGTTCGGGTCGCGCGTGATGATGTCGTCCTTCTTGATGTCATACACGGCGGCGGTCCACTCGGCGCGCCCGCCCGCCAGCATTTGCTTGACGCCGGCCTCGACCTGGCGCGCGTCAGTGAGTTTGAAACGGCTGTTGGCCAGGTTCAGCGACAGGATGCTGGTGACCGGATCGCTGCAGGTGCTGAACTGGCCGTACAGCGAGGTGCCAGGCGCCAGTTTGAAGGTCGCGCCCAGGCGCACGGCGTTTGAACGCAGCGTGGTTTCGAAGTTGCCGGTTGCCGCCAGCAGGTTGACGCGGTCGACCTTGTAGCGGTCATGGCGCGCGCCGGCCAGCAGCACCAGGCGCTCGTTCACGCGGTAGCTGTCTTCGATGTAGAAGGCGTGAGTCAGTGTGTCGGTGGCGAAGTTCGGCCTGAACGCATCCGGCGTATCCCAGAAGCTGCCCGGCTCGAAGCCGGTCGACGCCACGGTTGAAGAACCGCCGTACGGCGAATTATTGATGTGCATGAAGTTGATGGTCGATGCTTCCCAGCCCGCCACCATCGCGTTGGCGCCCTTGTTCCAGCGCGCTTCCAGCCGGTTGGCGGTCTGCTCCTGGTCGTGGCCGATGCCGATGTAGTCGCTGCGCTCGACGACGTTCGCCGTCGGAACGTAGGTGTACGACTCGATGTTGCGCCAGTCGCGGCGTGCCTTGAAGTACGCCAGCTCGTTGCTCAGTTCCAGGTTCAGGGAAACTTGCCAGTGCAGGCGCGCGACCGCCTTGTCGTCGACGAAGCGCAGCACTGCGTCGCCGGCATTGTAGTTCTGGTCGCGCAGGTGGCGCGCCAGGCGGCCGTCGACCAGCGGCGTGCCGAAGTAGCGCCGCGGTTCCTGTTCGGCGTGGTCGAGCTGCGCATACAGCGTGACGCCGTGCGCCAGGGTCGTCGTCATGCTGGTCAGGATTTTGCCGTGGCGCGATTCGCCGCGGTCGATGAAGCCGTCGCTGCGGCCGGCGTAGGCGTCGACGCGGAACGCGCCGGTGTCGCCCAAGGCGCCGGTAGCGCCGATGCCGGCGCGCAGCGAGGCGCTGCTGCCGACGCCTGCCAGCACCTCGACCGCGGTTTCACGCTGGGGCGCCTTGCGCACCGCGTTGATGATGGCGCCCGTGGTCCCGCTGCCATACACCACCGAGCCGGGGCCGCGCAGCACGTCGATGGTTTCGTAGCCCCACGGGTCGGCCGGATAAGTGCTGGTGCCGGAGCCGACCAGCAGGCGCTGGCCATTCTCGAGCAGGCCGATCGAGCTGTTACCGTTGAAGCCGCGCGCGGAGTAGCTGATGCCGTTGCCGGGCGAGCTGCTGTCGGTCAGGCCCGTGGTGCGGGTGACGGCGTCCTTGAGCTGCAAATCGCCGCGCGCTTCGATGGTGGCGGCACCCAGCGTTTCAGCGCTGGCCGGCAGGTCGAGCATCTTGACGCCGAGGCGGCTGCCGCTGGCGTGCGGACGGTCGAGCGACAGGCCTTCGTCATTGATGGCGCCGCGCACGGTGACGGTTGGCACAGGCCCGTCCACGTGGTGCATATTTGCGTGGGCGGACGCGGCGAGCGACAGGCAAGTGGGGGCAAGGAGGACGCGCGCCAGACGGGCGCGGAAAAGCTTGGGCGTGTTCATGTGAACGTCTACCAGGGTGAGCGCACGAGCGCGCGTGATAACACGGTGGCCGCGTTCATTCCATGGCGCCGCGCAGGCGCGCACCAGGCACCGGCGCGCGCAGGCAACGTCGGGACCGCGACGGCAAATGCGGTTGCAATGCAATCGCAGGCGACATGGAAAGATCGAACCACCAACCGGCACGTCCACACCCCGGGACATGCGCAATGCTTCGTGAAGGCCGGTCTTCTGGCTTGCCGTCATCCTTACCCGCTCATGCCTTCCCGTGCACAGGGCACAGTGGCGTTCGAGCGGGGTCGTCAGGCTTACAGCAGCGGGGGCTGCGCCGGACTGGCGCGCGATGGGTATCGCGCACGTCACCGGCTTCCCGTTTCACCCTCCGGCAGACGAGCAGGAGGGCACCATTCACTTGATGGGGGCGATTCTAAGTCAGGTGCGACCGGTTGTCACCGACTGATTGTTCTCTTGACACGCAAAAACGGCGAGGCGCTTGCGCGGCCTCGCCGTTTCAAAAGGGGTGCGTGCCGGGCAAGCTGCCCGGCGCGCATCCGACAGGCTTATTTGCCTGCGCGGCGGCGACGCGCAGCGCCCATGCCAAGCAGACCGGCACCGAGCAGGGCCAGCGACACTGGCGCCGGCACTTTGGCTGCGGCTTCAGCCAGTTCCACGCTCAGCGACGAACCGGCGACGAGGAAATCGCCCTTGCCGCTGGTGACGGTGACCGAGATTTTGCCGGTGGCGTTCAGGATCGCCAGCGAAGCGGGCATTCAGTGTGATTGGTTCGTACCAGCCGCCGGTCGGCTTTTGTTCGGTCTTGTTTTCGATGTTCTCGAAGCGAATCGACCGGAGGCCATCGATGATGATATGGCCGAATTCGGTCGATGAGCTATCGGTCAGGCGCACGTTCAGCGTGGCGCTGATGTATTCGGTAGTGCCGACAATACATCCATCATCCAGGAAGTTGTGCGTGAACGTAATGTGGGTAAAGAAAAAGCCCACCTTCCTCGCGGAAGTGGGCTTTATCAACAAAAACGTAACGATGTGGATCTCAGAACGGGATGTCGTCATCCATATCCGAGAAGTTCGGCGCCGGTTTCGGCTGCGGACGTGCGGCCGGAGCCGGAGGCGCCTGGCGTGGGGCTTGCTGACGCGGCTGCTGTGGCGCCGAGTAGTCGTCCATGCCGCCGCCGCCCATGTCCATGTCGCTGCCGCCCATACCCTGGCGGCCACCCAGCATCTGCATGTTTTCAGCAATGATGTCGGTGGCGTAGCGCTCGATACCGTCTTTATCGGTGTACTTGCGGGTCTGCAGGCGGCCTTCGACGTAGACCGACGAGCCCTTCTTGAGGTACTGGCCAACGATCTCGGCCAGGCGGCCGAAGAACGAGATACGGTGCCATTCGGTCAGTTCTTTTTGCTCGCCGCTGTTGCGGTCTTTCGACTTGTACGAGGTGGCCACGGCGATATTCGCGATGGCGTCGCCGCTCGGCATGTAGCGGATTTCCGGATCGCGGCCGAGGTTGCCGACGATGATGACCTTGTTAACTGAAGCCATGATGAGTCCTTGATGATGTTGTAAGCCCTGACTCTGCGTTGGTTCTAAGCATCAGGGAACTGGGTGGAACGACCCGATATTATGCCTGTTCAGCAGGATTTCAACACGGTTTATTCGTCGTTTTTCAGGCGTGTAAACGCGCCCATCATTGAGCGCGATCGCTGCCTCACCACCCATCTCTGGGTCAGGTGCGCGGTCCGTGCACAGCCTCGTATTCCTTGCGGCTGGCCAGTAGCTTGGCGATGATGTCCAGCGCCGCCTCGTCGTCTTCGGTCATGTCTTGCAAGAACATTGCGTTGTTATCGCGGATCCAGCTCAGCGGCATTTCCCACCATGCCAGTTCGATCAGGGCAGCGCGCACTTTCTCCGAGAAACGGTAGCGGATCAGCTTGGCCGGCGAGCCCGCATACACACCATACGGTTCCGAGCGGAAGTTAGGGGGCAGCAGCGACCGGGCGCCGATTACGCAGCCGTTCTCGATGATGCCGCCACCCAGCACCATGACTTCGTCACCGATCCAGACGTCGTTCCTGACCACGGTATCGGCGTACTGCGGTGGCCGCGCATTGCAAAGATCCATACCGGCGAAGGCGAACATGTAGGTCGAGATGGTCCGCATGTCGTGCTGCCCGTTGAGCACGAAGCGCAGGCGCTGGCCGCCGGAGACAAAGCGGCCGATTGCCAGGTGCTGCTCGATGTCGCACGTGACGGTTGACCCGACCCCGATGCCCGAGCAGCGGCCCATGTAGAAATAACCAAAATCGGCTTCTCCACCCTTCCAGTCGCAGAAGAATCCGTGCGGGAAGAAGCTGAGACCGCCTTCCGCGTAGCCCATCACTGCGAACTGTGGCGCCCATGGATGGTCGGCTATTTCGCCGCTGAAGTCGTCTTCGGTCAATATCTGCATTGCATGTCTTTAGCTTGAATATGGGAATTGTAACCTGGCAGCAATGTTGATCTGAGCCAACTTTTAAGCCCGTTGTTTCTGCGTTTGACCACCAAATCACGAAATATTTTTCGTTTCTGAACGCTTTGTCATTGAAGCGGGCCTTGAACGGCCCACATACGATCGATACCGCTTTTTTAGCGGACTCGTGCATTGATCCAGTTGGCATGCCAAACCGGCATCGCTGGTACAAAACCACTGGACAAATGTACAGCCGTAACGAAAACCAGCTACACTAATGGGTTCTCCCCGATTGGCCCGCGCACCTCGCAGTTAGCGTGTGCGGCTCCGCAAAAACTATAGAAAGTCTACCGAACTTAATGGAAGAAATTCGCATTCGTGGTGCCCGCACGCACAATCTGAAGAACATCAACCTCGATCTGCCACGCAACAAGCTGATCGTGATTACCGGCCTGTCGGGTTCAGGCAAGTCCTCGCTCGCCTTCGACACCTTGTACGCCGAAGGCCAGCGTCGCTATGTCGAATCGCTGTCGGCCTATGCGCGCCAGTTCCTCCAATTGATGGAAAAGCCCGATGTCGACCTGATCGAAGGCTTGTCGCCGGCGATCTCGATCGAGCAGAAGGCGACCTCGCACAATCCGCGCTCGACCGTCGGCACCGTGACCGAGATCCACGACTACCTGCGTTTGCTGTATGCGCGCGTCGGTACGCCCTATTGCCCGCAGCACCCGCACGAGCCGCTGTCGGCGCAGACCGTGTCGCAGATGGTCGATTCCGTACTTGCGATGCCGGAAGGCACCAAGCTGATGATCCTGGCGCCGGTAGTGGCGGGCCGCAAGGGCGAGCATGGCGACCTGTTCCTGGCGATGCAGGCGCAGGGCTTCGTGCGTTTTCGTATCGCCAGCGGCGTCAACCCGGCCAAGATCTACGAGATCGACGAGCTGCCGAAGCTGAAGAAGACCGAGAAGCACAGCATCGACGTCGTGATCGACCGTGTCAAGGTGAACCCGGACATCAAGCAGCGCCTGGCCGAAAGCTTCGAGACCGCCCTGCGCCTGGCCGATGGCCGCGCAGTCGCGTACGAAATGGACACCGAGAATATGACGGTGTTCTCGAACAAGTTCGCCTGTAATGTGTGCGGCTACTCGCTGCAAGAGCTGGAACCGCGTCTGTTCTCGTTCAACAACCCGATGGGCGCCTGCCAGGAGTGCGATGGCCTGGGTCACATCGAGTTCTTCGATCCGAAGCGCATCGTCGCCTTCCCGCACCTGTCGCTGGCGTCCGGCGCCGTCAAGGGCTGGGATCGCCGCAACCAGTTCTACTTCCAGATGTTGCAGAACCTTGCGACGCACTACGATTTCGATCTGGACAAGCCGTTCGAGCAATTGCCGAAGCCATCGCAGGAAGCAGTGCTGTTCGGCTCGGGCAAGACCGCGATCCCGTTTACCTATGTGAACGAGCGCGGCCGCACCGTAATCCGCGAGCACACCTTCGAAGGCGTGGTCAACAATCTGCAGCGGCGTTACCGCGAGACCGATTCGATGGCGGTCAAGGAAGAGCTGGCCAAGTTCATCAACGAGAAGAAATGCCCGGCCTGCGACGGCGCGCGCCTGCGCACCGAAGCGCGGTTCGTCAAGATCGGCCAGGGCGCGCAGCAACGTGCGATCTATGAAGTGTCCGACAAGCCATTGCGTGAGACGCTGGCGTTCTTCAACACGCTGGAACTGACCGGCGCCAAGAAGGACATCGCCGAGCGCGTGATCAAGGAAATCATCGCGCGCCTGCAGTTCTTGAACAATGTTGGTTTGGACTACCTGTCGCTCGACCGCAGCGCGGACACCTTGTCCGGCGGCGAGGCGCAGCGTATTCGCCTGGCATCGCAGATCGGCTCGGGCCTGACCGGCGTCATGTACGTGCTCGATGAGCCGTCGATCGGCCTGCACCAGCGCGACAACGACCGCCTGATCGCGACGCTGAAGCATTTGCGCGACATCGGCAACAGTGTACTGGTGGTCGAGCACGATGAAGACGCGATCCGCACTGCCGACTACATCGTCGACATGGGCCCGGGCGCGGGTGTGCATGGCGGCCAGATCATTGCCGAAGGCACGCTCGAGCAGATCATGAAGAACGAGCATTCGGTGACTGCCCAGTACCTCGATGGCCGGCGCAAGATCGAAGTGCCGAAGAAGCGCACCAAGGCCGATCCGGCGCGCCAGCTGGTGATCACGGGCGCTACCGGCAACAACCTGAAGGATGTTTCGCTGACGCTGCCGGTGGGCTTGATGACTTGCATTACCGGGGTCTCGGGTTCGGGTAAATCGACCCTGATCAACGACACGCTGTATCCGGCATTGTCGCGTCACCTGTATGGCTCGCAGACCGAACCGGCGCCGCATACGTCGATCCATGGTCTGGAACACTTCGACAAGGTGATCTCGGTCGACCAGGCGCCAATCGGCCGCACGCCGCGTTCGAACCCGGCGACCTATACCGGGTTGTTCACCCCGATCCGCGACCTGTTCGCGACGGTGCCGACCGCCAAGGAACGTGGTTACTTGGCGGGCCGCTTCTCGTTCAACGTCAAGGGCGGACGCTGCGAAGCGTGCCAGGGCGATGGCGTGATCAAGGTCGAGATGCACTTCTTGCCGGACGTGTACGTGCCATGCGACGTCTGCCACGGCAAGCGCTACAACCGCGAAACGCTTGAAGTGCAGTACAAGGGCAAGAGCATCACCGAAGTGCTGGACATGACGGTCGAGGATGCGCACGAGTTCTTCAAGCCGGTGCCGGTGATTGCACGCAAGTTGCAGACGCTGCTCGACGTTGGCCTCGGTTACGTCAAGCTGGGGCAGAGTGCGACCACGCTGTCGGGTGGCGAGGCGCAGCGCGTCAAGCTGTCGCTCGAACTGTCCAAGCGCGATACCGGTCGTACGCTGTACATCCTGGATGAGCCGACCACCGGCCTGCACTTTGCCGACATCGATTTGCTGCTGAAGGTGATCCACCGCCTGCGCGACCAGGGCAACACGCTCGCCATCATCGAGCACAACCTGGACGTGATCAAGACTGCGGACTGGGTGGTCGACCTGGGGCCGGAAGGCGGCGCCGGCGGCGGTATGATCGTGGCGTGCGGGACGCCTGAGCAAGTGGCGAAAGTCAAGGATAGCCCGACCGGGAAGTATCTGAAGCCGTTGTTGAAATAAGCGCCCGGCCGGCATTGGGTACCATGCTGGTTTGACGGCCAGGTCGACTTGTCGGCCTGGCCGTTTTGCGTAGGGTGGACGGGGAACCCGTCCACCCTACGCCGCTGCAAACAATCCACGCGTCGGCGGAAGAGCCGCCAACCCTACGAATCATCCGGCGTTGAATGCGCCTTCATGGAAAATCCTCGCTCCAAATGAAAAAAGGGACAGGCGGTTGCCTATCCCTTTCCTGCTTATTGCTTATTTATTGCTTATTTATTGCTTATTTATTGCTTATTTATTGCTTATTTATTGCTTATTGACTGCCGATGGTTTGCTGCTGCGCTTGCGCGAAGCAAGCGCCGTCTCCTCCACTGGCTCAGTCGGCCAGTTGCTTCTCCAGCCTGGCCTTGGTATCCACCAGCTCTTGCGGCAGACGGTAGGCCAGCTTGTCGAACAGTTCGCTGTGCAGCTTCAGCTCCTCAGCCCAATCATTCTTGTCGATCGAAGTGATGCGGTTGAACTGCGCTTCGGTAAAATCCGCGCCCTCCCAGTTCAGGTCGCCATACGACGGCGTCGTGCCGAACAGGTGCGCGTTGCCGGCGGCGGCGCTGCCTGCGGTACGGTCGAGTATCCATTTCAGCACGCGCATATTGTCGCCGTAGCCCGGCCACACGAAGCTGCCGTCGTCGCCGGTGCGGAACCAGTTGACGCAGAAGATCTTCGGCAGCACCGCAGGATCGATCGCGGCCACTTTCTTGCCGAGGTCGAGCCAGTGCTGGAAGTAGTCGCTCATGTTGTAGCCGATGAACGGCAGCATCGCAAACGGATCGCGGCGCACCACGCCCATCTGGCCGGCGGCGGCGGCAGTGGTTTCCGAGCCCATGGTCGCGGCCATATAGACGCCGTCGACCCAGTTGCCGGCCTCGGTCACCAGCGGCACCGTGCTCGAACGGCGCCCGCCGAAGATGAAGGCCGAGATCGGCACGCCGGCCGGATCGTCCCAGGCCGGATCGATCACCGGATTCTGCGTCGCGGCCACGGTGAAGCGCGCGTTCGGGTGCGCTGCCTTGGTGCCGGATGCCGGGGTCCAATCCTTGCCCTGCCAGTCGATCAGGTGGCTCGGGGCCTCCTTGGTCATCCCTTCCCACCACACGTCGCCGTCATCGGTCAGCGCCACGTTGGTGAAGATCACGTTCTCGCGCAGCGAGGCCATGCAGTTGGGGTTGGTCTTTTCATTGGTGCCCGGCGCCACGCCGAAGTAGCCGGCTTCCGGATTGATGGCCACCAGCTTGCCGTCCGCGCCCGGCTTGATCCAGGCGATGTCGTCGCCGATGGTGGTTACCTTCCAGCCGTCGAACGCTTTCGGCGGAATCAGCATCGCGAAGTTGGTCTTGCCGCAGGCCGACGGGAAGGCGGCGGCCACGTATTGCTTGGCGCCTTGCGGCGACTCGACGCCCAGGATCAGCATGTGCTCGGCCAGCCAGCCGGTGCCGCCCTGCTGCGCTTCCTGGTAGCCCATGTTCGAGGCGATGCGCAGTGCGAAGCACTTCTTGCCCAGCAGCGCATTGCCGCCGTAGCCGGAGCCGAACGACCAGATCTCACGCGTGTCCGGGTAGTGCACGATGTACTTGGTGGCGTTGCACGGCCAGGCCACGTCTTGCTGGCCGGCGGCCAGCGGCATGCCGACCGAGTGCACGCACGGCACGAACTCGCCGTCGTTGCCGAGCACGTCGTACACGGCCTTGCCCATGCGCGTCATGATGCGCATATTGACCGCGACATATGGCGAATCGGACAGTTCGACACCGATGTGGGCGATCGGCGAACCAAGCGGGCCCATCGAGAACGGCACCACGTACAGGGTGCGCCCGGCCATGCAGCCGTCGAACAGGCCGTGCAGGGTGCGGCGCATCTCGCTTGGCGCCATCCAGTTGTTGGTGGGGCCGGCCTGCTCTTTCGTGGCCGAGCAGATGAAGGTGCGGTCTTCGACCCGTGCCACGTCGGTCGGGTCGGACCAGGCCAGGTAGGAATTCGGACGCTTGGCCGGATTCAGTTTCTTCATGGTGCCGGCCTCGACCATCTGCGCACACAGGCGGTCATACTCTTGTTCCGAGCCGTCGCACCAGTAGATGCTGTCAGGCTTGGTCAGGGCGGCGACTTCCGCCACCCAATTGATGAGCTTTTGGTGTTTGATGTAAGCTGGAACGTTCAGTGCGGCGATGCCGCCCATTACGGGCTGATTCATGGTGCCTCCAATGCCAATTAAGAATTCTGGTCTGGACTGGTCTGATCGCCCGGTGGGGCCGGGTTCCGTCTACGGGCAAATGGCCCAGCGGAAGGCGGCGGCAAGGGGCGGTACAGCGGTGGTGTCATCAGCCCTGCAAGGCTGGGATCGGTGCGGCTCGCGAGCACCGTTGGATACGTGTCATTCGCTTAAGTTCGGGGCGATTGTACACCCGCCAAACGCCATTTCGAGCTCATCCATTACAAAAAAGTAGGAAATTTGGTTGACAAATGTAGTAGGCTATTCGACCTCGTGCCGGATCCTGTTATTTGTTTACGCACGATAGATGCAATTGAGACAACACACATGAAAATCGCGATTCTTGACGATTATCAGGACGCCGTTCGCAGCCTCGACTGCTACCGCATGCTCGACGGCCACGTGGTCAAGGTATTCACCAGTTCAACCCGTGGCCTGGGCCAGCTGGCGATCCGGCTGGCGCCGTTCGATGCGCTGGTATTGATCCGCGAACGCAGCGCCCTGCCGCGCGCGTTGCTGGCCAAGCTGCCGAACCTGAAGCTGATCTCGCAGACCGGCAAGGTCAGCGGACACATCGATGTCGCAGCCGCGAGCGAGCACGGCATCGCCATCGCCGAGGGGATCGGCTCGCCGACCGCGCCGGCCGAACTGACCTGGGCCCTGATCATGGCGGCCAGTCGCAAGATCGTGCCGTATGCCGCCAACCTGAAGGATGGCTTGTGGCAGACGGCGTCGGTCAATCCGGTGCTGAACGGTGTCGGCCGCGTACTGCAGGGACGCACGTTGGCGCTATGGAGTTACGGCAAGATCGGGAACTTGGTGGCCGGTTATGGCCGCGCGTTTGGCATGCGCGTGATCGTGTGGGGCAGCGAAGCGAGCCGCCAGGCGGCGGTGGCCGACGGCTTCGAGGCGGCAGCGTCGCGTGAAGCCCTGTTCGAGCAGGCCGATGTGCTGAGCCTGCACCTGCGTCTGGCGGACGCCACCCGCGGCATTGTCGGCGAAGACGATTTTGCGCGCATGAAGCCCGATGCGCTGTTCGTCAACACCAGCCGCGCGGAACTGGTGGCGGATGGGGCGCTGGAAACGGCCCTGAAACGCGGCTATCCCGGCAGTGCGGCGCTGGATGTTTTTACCAGCGAGCCATTGCCTGCCGACTCACCCCTGCTGCGCATCCCGACTGTGCTGGCGACGCCGCATCTGGGCTATGTTGAGAAGGACAGTTACGAGCTGTACTTCCGCACCGCCTTCGAGAATGTGCTGCGCTTCGCACAAGGTGAACCGAGCAATATCCTGAACCCGGAAGCGCTCGGTAAACGCTGAGCTCGGCGACGGTACTTCAGGCGCGGTCGCTCTCGGTGCGCCGCGCTTCCGGCGTGCCGGTCAGGTTGATGTGTGGCGCCGGCAGCACATGGGTGCCGCTCCACAAGCCCGCCCAGCCCGGCGGCCAGCCGATGTCGCGCCCGGCGTACGGCTTGAGGCCGGCCCGTACCGGCACGATCGGCACCGGCGGCGCTTCGATCAGTCCGCCGCCTGCAGGACGCTCCATGTTCAGGCTGTACATGTAACCCGGCAGCAGCAAGTCGCACGCCTGCGCGAACCAGGCAGTGTGGTCTTCGTCGCGCCCCAGCGCCTGCGCCAACCCTTGCGGATCGAACTTGGCCAGCGCGTGGATCAATTCTTCCACCGTTGCGCCCGGCACATCGCCCCAACCCAGTACCGGATTGTTGTTGTAGTCCGCGCCCGAGCCATACCAGCCTTCGCGCCAGGTGCGCTGCATCCAGTTGCGCGGGCCGGTGAACAGGTGCCAGCGCCAGTGCAGGCCGGACGGCTTGGGCCAGGAATACAGATACAACTTCTGGTAGCCGGCCTGGTGCAGCGCGCGCACGGTCGCCATCAGGCGCGCGTGCGGCATGCGGTCAGGTGGCTCGCGCCGGAACAGGATCGGCTCGCCATCGGCGTGCTGCACTTCGTCGCTCGACAAATTCAGATCGAGGGTGCGTGCTTCATTGCCGAAACGCGCCGAAATCCAGCCAGTCAGCAAGTTGACGTGGGTAATCACGCCATAGCCTCGATGGCGGTGGAAGATGACGGTTCCGGGGGCGACGGCTTTCATGGGAGTAGGTGCAGGAAGGATACAGAGAAGGAAAAACAGAGAACAGTGTACTCATCTGATCCAGTCAATTCTAGCGCAGTCACATCTCGAAACACGCGCTTTGGCGCTATCATGGCGCACCTTATTTCTGCTAGTGGATAAATCAACATGACTTTGCGACTCATCGCTACGGGCGGCACCTTCGACAAGCATTACAACGAACTGAATGGCGTGCTTGGCTTTGCCGAAAGCCACTTGCCAGAGGTGATCAAACGCAGCCGCATGACGGTGCCGGTGGCGCTCGACGTGCTGCCGCTGCTCGACTCGCTCGACATGGGCGACCTCGATCGTCAGCGCGTGCTGGCAGCGTGCCAAGCCGCGGACGAAAACGCGATCGTGATCGTGCACGGCACCGATACCATGCGCGACACTGCCGCCGTGCTGGGTGAAGCCGAGCTCGGCAAGACCATCATCCTGACCGGCGCCATGATTCCGTATCAGATCGCCAATTCGGACGCGCTGTTCAATCTCGGCTTCGCCTGCGGCGTGGCGCAAACGCTGCCGGCCGGCGTGTATGTGGCGATGAACGGTCAGGTGTTCCCGTGGGATAACGTCACCAAGAACCGCGGCGCCGGCGTGTTCGAAACGCTGTAAAAATACTACGTATTTTGGTCTGATCTTCATCAAAACGAAGGCAGCCGCGCGCTGCCTTCGTCAATGAATTTCTATACTGCCTTTTCCACCCGACTTATGAAGGAGAAGGCAATGAACGACAAGCGTCCTACGCTGACCACGCGCCAGGGTCACCCCGTGCGCGACAATCAATCGCTGCGTTCCGTCGGCGAACGTGGCCCAGCCACGCTCGAGAACTACCAGTTCATCGAAAAAATCACCCACTTCGACCGTGAGCGCATCCCGGAGCGCGTGGTGCACGCGCGCGGCACCGGCGCCCACGGCTACTTCGAAGCCTACGGCAAGATCGGCAACGAGCCGGCTTCCAAATACACTTGCGCACGCGTGCTCAACGAGACCGGCGTGCAGACCCCGATGTTCGTGCGCTTCTCGACCGTGATCGGCGGCAAGGAGTCGCCCGAAACGGCGCGCGATCCGCGCGGCTTCGCCGTCAAATTCAAGACCGTCGAAGGCAACTGGGATCTGGTCGGCAACAACCTGAAGGTGTTCTTCATCCGCGACGCGATCAAGTTCCCGGACATGATCCACGCCTTCAAGCCCGACCCGGTCACCAACCAGCAAGAGCCATGGCGCTTCTACGACTTCATCTGCAGCCATCCGGAAGCGCTGCACATGATCACCTGGGTCAAGAGCCCATGGGGCATTCCGTCCGACTACCGCCACATGGAAGGCTCGGGCGTCAACACCTATAAACTGGTCAATGACCAGGGCGTGGCGCACCTGGTCAAATTCCACTGGCAACCGAAACAGGGCGTGCGCAACCTGACCAGCGCGCAAGCCGCCGAGATCCAGGGCCGCGACACCAGCCACGCCACGCGCGACCTGTACGACGCGATCGAGCGCGGCGACTATCCGGAATGGGAATTCTGCGTGCAATTGATGGCCGACGGCGAGCATCCCGAACTCGACTTCGACCCGCTGGACGACACCAAGCGCTGGCCGGAAGACCAGTTCCCGCTGCTGCCAGTGGGCCGCATGGTGCTGAACAAAAACCCGGACAATGTGTTTGCCGAAACCGAGCAATCGGCCTTCGGTACCGGCGTGCTGGTCGAGGGCATCGACTTTTCGGACGACAAGATGCTGCAGGGCCGCACCCTGTCGTATTCGGACACCCAGCGCTACCGCGTCGGGCCGAATTACCTGCAACTGCCGATCAACGCGCCGCAAGAAAAAGCACGCGCGCGCACCAACCAGCGCGACGGCCAGATGACGTTTTATGTCGATGGCGTCGACGGCAGCGACGAGAACAAGCACATCAACTACGAGCCGAGCCTGATGGGCGGCTACCAGGAAGCATCAACGCCGGGTTCGGAATACCATCAGTGGGTGGAAGGCCACCTGGGCCGCTACCAGACCACCACCACGCAGTCCGATTATCACCAGGCCGGCGTGCGTTACCGGACCTTCGAGGATTGGGAGCGTGACGACCTGGTCAACAACGTCGGTGGCGACCTGAAGCAGTGTCCGGAACCGATCCAGCTGCGCATGGTGTGGCACCTGTGGCATTGCGACGAGGATTACGGTCGTCGCGTGGCAGAGATTGCCGGGATCGACCTGGAGAAGGCGAAGGCGTTGCCGCCGTTGCCGAATCGTCCGGCGCCGCATCAGAAACGGCAGGGGGCGACGTACACCAGCGGTGAGCTGGAAAACGGCGGGGAGAATGGTTCGCAAGAACCGGCCACCAGCGAAGAAGTCGCCGCGGCAAAGTGATGTGATATCGACAGCACACCGGTAAAGTTGCCGAGTGCAGGGTTGGCGGCTTCGCCGCCAACCCTACGTTATTCCGCCATTCAGGATGGCGGATCGACCAATCAGGCCTTGGCTTCCCCGCCCAAGGCTTCCACCACATCGGCCAGCAGCTTGGCCAACTCGCCCGTCATCAGCACGACGTCGTTATCGAAACGTTCTTCGTCGTTGTAGGTCGGGCTTTCGCCTTCCTTGATCACGTCCAATGGCTTGATGCCCTTGATCGCCAGCGACTCGGTCAGCACGAAGCTGACGCGGTCGTTCCAGGTCATGGCCAGGCGCGTGCACTGCTTGCCGGCAGCAATGTGGCGGCGGATGTCATCCACTTCCAGCGTGTGCTTGACGTAACGCACCGCGGCGCGGCTTTCGCCGGTAGCGCGCAGTTCAGTGTCCTGGTCGATCGTGAAGCCGTACGGCGCTTCGTCCGATTCCAGCCAGCCGGTCATCACGGCCACCGGCGACTTTTGCACGCGCAACGATTCCAGCGGCATCTTGTCCACAGCCTTGAGCAGCAGCTTGACCACGTCGTCGGCCTTGGCCGGGCTGGCGGCATCGACCACCAGCCAGCCGTTGACCGGATCGATCCAGGTCCAGACATTGCTGCGCAGGGTGAAGGCGCGCGGCAGCAGTTCGTCGGCCACGCGTTCTTTCAATTCTTTCATCGCCTTCTTACCTGGCGGGAAGCCCTGCTGCTCTTCCAGCTCGGCCGCCTTGGCCTTGGCCACCTGGTTGATGACCGACGACGGCAGCAGTTTCTTTTCGGTGCCGAGCATGATCAGCATCTGCTTGTTTACGGTGTGCACCAGGCCGCCATTTGGACGCGGCGCATCCCAGCCCTGGCGCAGCAGTTCGTTGCTTTCGGACGGCACGAAGCTCTGCGGCTCGAGGGCCTTTTCCAGTTGTTCAGGGGTGTAGGCCCACGGGGCCGGAAGACGGTAGATCTGAAGATTCTTGAACCACATAGATTTAGTCCGATTGTTTCTATTCGAAGGAACGATATTTTACGCTGCTGCGCAGAAATATCGAGATAAAGGAAAGGGTGAAAATTACGCTGTTGTCGAGTCGTCCAGAGAATCGTCGAACAGCCGCAATTGCTCGACGATTTCGGTGTCGCTCAGGCGCACGCCGACGCCCAGCAGCCGCACCGGCCGGCTGGCGCGGGACCAGCCGGTCTCCATCAGGCGCGCGAAAGTCGGCACATGTGGCGCGTAGCCAACGCACTCGACGGTCGTCTGCTGGAAGTCCGAAAACTTGATTTTGACGAACAGCTTATTGATGAATTTTTCGGCATTCGCGCGCTTGATGCGGCCCAGCAGGTGTTCGTGCAGCTCGGGCAATAGCTTCAGGCACGCGGCCAGGTCGGGCACGTCGGGCGTGTAGGTTTCTTCGGTGCTGATCGATTTTCGTTCGCGCGAGGTGTTCACTTCGCGGTGATCAATGCCGCGGCTGAGGTCGTGCAGGCGCGCGCCGAAGCTGCCGAAATGCTCTTGCAGCTGGTCCATGCTCCAGGCGCGCAGGTCAGCGCAGGTCTGCAGGCCGAGCCGGTTCATCTTTTCCGCCGTGACCTTGCCCACGCCATGCAGCTTTTTCACTGGCAGCGCCGCGACAAAAGCATCGACCTCTTCCGGGCGCACCAGGAACAGGCCGTCCGGCTTGTTCCAGTCGCTGGCAATTTTCGCCACGAATTTGTTCGGCGCCACGCCGGCCGAGGCGGTGATGCCGACCGTCTCGAAAATGCGGCGCCGGATCTCTTGCGCGATCAGGGTGGCGCTGCCCTTGCAGTGCGGCGAATTGCTCACGTCCAGGTAGGCTTCGTCGAGCGAGAGCGGTTCGACCAGGTCGGTATAGTCCTGGTAGATGTCCATGATCTGACGCGAGGCGATGCGGTATTTTTCCATCGCCGGCGGAATCACCAGCAGGTCGGGACACAGCTTGATGGCGGTGGCGGTGGCCATCGCCGAATGGATGCCGAAGCGGCGCGCCTCGTAGTTGCAGGTGGCGACCACGCCGCGCTGGTCCTGGCGCCCGCCGACCGCCAGCGGCCGGCCGCGCAGGGACGGATCGTCGCGCATCTCGACGGACGCGTAGAAACAATCGCAATCGCAGTGGATGATTTTTCGGGCCGGGGCGTTCACGCTGGGAAGGCCGCCCCTGTCACACAGACCGGGAACGACTACTGTAATTGCATACAGTATCGTTCCAAATCGGCTTTGTGGCAAGCCAGGATGCGTTCACATCACGGCAGTTCAGTGACCATCTCGGCCGACAGGCGGTTGATGACGCTGTAGTTGAGCGCGGTCCACCACTCGGAACCCTCGCCCTGCAGTGCGTTCTCGGCCTGGGCAATGGTCGCGTAACTGTCGCTGACCAGGAAATCCTCGACATCGTTCATCGAGGCGAACGACAGCACCGAGACCGCGTCGATCTTGCTGCCTTCCGGATCACTCTGGGTCGAGCCGATATTGTGCAGCTGGGCATAGCGGCGCACCAATTCGCGCGTGGCCGGCTGCGCCAGCACCAGTTGCGCGTGCTCTTTCAGCAGGCGCTGCTTGAATTGATCGCGCGACAATTCAGGCGCGCGCATGTGGATCTTGACCAGGCTGATCGGATCGCGATGGCGCTCGCTCGGGATCAGGATGTATTCCTCTGCCATTTCGCGCGTGACCATGCGAAACGCCACTTGCTCGTCGGCGATGATGCGCTTGTCAAATTTCTCCTGGCTCAGCATGGTCTTGATGTCGTCCTGCGCGGCGTAGGCGATGTAGGCGAAGCCGTCCCAGCTTGGACGCCCGTAGGCCGGCACACGCTTCTCTGGTTCGTCGGGCAATTTGCCGTCGTCATCGATCATGGCGCGGTAAGGCGGCGGAAAGAACGACGATGGGCCCGAGGCGATGCGGTGCACCTGGTCGTAACGCACGGCGAGGTCGGACGAACTGCCCGGCTCGTTCCACGCGAACTTGGGGCCGTGGACCTTGCGCCAGTATTCGTCCCAATGTTCGAACGCCAGGTTCGGATTGCCTTCCAGCGCCAGCGCACCCGGGCGCCAGTTGGGCAGGTGCACTTCGTGGCCGTGACGGCTTTTGGCAGAACCGCTGTCTTGCGGGCGTTCATTGCGCGGGGTGGCGTCGACCCGGCTGACGAACGTTGGCGTGACAATCAGCGGCTTGTTGGTCGATGGACGGGTGGCGCCGATTGGCGGGCGATGCTGGTTGTCGCTGCGGTCGAAATCGATGGTCATTGTTGCTTCCTGAAGGTTGTCATATGGGTCTACTCTAGCGGGCCGCGCCGAATCGGACCGCACAGCAGAACGAACATCTACTCAGGAAACAAAAAACGCGCGACCGAAGCCGCGCGTTTGTGGATTGCCAACGTCGCTGCGACAGGCTTACCAGGTCAGCTTCAAGGTGTACTTGCCGTTGGTGCTCCCGGTGCCGCCGCTGTAGTACACCACGCGCACATAACGGCTCGACACGCTCGTGCCGGTATTGCCCGAGCTGACACTATCGACTGCCCCGGCGCCGTTCTCGCTCTTGCCCAGCTGCGTGCCGCTGGCGTTGTAGACGAACAGGTCGTAGTCGGCGGTGCTCGACCCTGGCGTCAGGACTGCGCTCAGGGTCTTGCCGGCCGGCAGATCGACGCGGAAGTAATCGGTGTCGGTCGTGCTGCCCAGATTGCCCGTGACATTGGTGTTATTGCTGCTGACCGCGTCGGCAGTGGCAATGGTGTTGTTCGATTCGCTTTCGGCCAGCGTCACCGGCTGTGCAACGGGCGCCGTCGCTGCAGCCACGGCGGCCGTCGCGTCGACGATGCCGGTGCCGCAACCCGAGCAGCTGGCCGGGAAGGCGCGCGCGGTCGACTTCAGCCGAGCTTCGATCTCGTCCGGCGTGAGGTTGGTGTTCAGCGCCAGCATCAGCGCCGCCACGCCGGCCACGTGCGGTGTCGCCATCGAGGTGCCCTGGTAGCCGGCGTAGCTGTCGCCAGCCGGCGCACCGGTGCCGGCATTGAGCGTCGACAGCACGCTGTTGCTGCCGTCGCCGCCGGGCGCGGCCACGTCGACCAGGGTGCCGTAGTTCGAGTACGACGCGCGCGCGCCGGTGCGGCCGGTGGCGGCCACGGCGATCACGCCCGAGCAGTTGGCCGGGCTGGCGTTGCTGACGTTGGTGGCGTCGTTGCCGGCCGCGACCACGATCACCGCGCCGCGCGAACGGGCGCCGTTGATCGCGTTCTGGGTGGTGGCGTCGCAGGCGCCGCCGCCGCCGAGCGACAGGTTCAACACGCGCGCCTTGTTGGCGTTGGCCGGCACCCCGCTGACGGTGCCGCCCGACGACCAGGTGATGGCGTCGGCGATGTCCGAGGTATAGCCGCCGCATTTGCCGAGCACGCGCACCGGCACGATCTTGGCGTTGTAGGCCACGCCGGCGACGCCGACGCCGTTGTTGGTGCGCGCCGCGATGGTGCCGGCGACGTGGGTGCCGTGCCAGCTCGAGGTCTGGTCGCGGCTCGGCTGGCCGCTGCTGCAGGAACCGGCGGCGACGGCGTCGCCCGGGTCGCTGGCGTCGCTGTCGCGCCCGCCGCCATCGTTGGCGATCGTCGCGCTGCTGATGAAGTCATAGCCTTGCAGGAATTGACCGCTGAGGTCGGCGTGCGGACGGTAGCCGGTGTCGATCACGGCGACATTCACGCCGCTGCCGGTGGAGACGTCCCAGGCGGCCGGCAGGCGCAGGCCGCCGGTGGTGTCGAAGTAATGCCATTGCTCGTTGTAGCGCGGGTCGTTCGGCGTCGCCATGTGGGTCATGATGCGGTCCGGCTCGGCGTACTCGATCGACGGGTCGCGCGCCATCATCTCGGCAGCCAGCGACTGCACTTCCTTCAGGCCGCGCTTGCGGTCCAGGTTGAACACTTGCGCGCCGGTCGAGATCGCGTGGCTTTCGCGCACCACGACGCCGAACTGCTGGCCGGCGCGGTCGAGGATCGCCTTGCGGCTGCTGGTGAGGTTGGCGACGCGAGCGGCGACGCCCTTGGCTGCCGGCTTGGCGTCCTTGTACTTGACGATGATGCGGTCGGTCTCCAGGATGAATTGCGGTCCCCCTGCCTGCCCGCTTGCGCCGCCCGCGGCCGCCACGGCCGAAGACGCCGCGAACGCCAGCGCGACCGCTGCACACATCTTCAACATTGCAGGATGAATCGAATGCGGATGCTTCATGGTTCTTCCTTATCTAGGTTTTCCGTCGAGCGAAACAGCATCGCCCGTGTCGTTGTATGGCCGTGTTGTAGGCCGGCGCCGTCTGAGTGCGGCGAATCCAGCCTAGCGCGAAAGGAAGAGTGATCGAAGCGGAAATTCTGCGGTTTTCGGTGTCTGTACAACAGTTACAAAGGTGAATTCTGTAAAAACATCGTTTCTTCGGCAGTTCAATTAATTCACAAAATTTTTTGAGCCACACTCTTGGTGGCAACCGATGAGTGACTTTATGAGGCTGGGATAGCGGAGTAGATCGGCGCCTGAGTCGCCCCTTTCACGCTGATGCCATTCAGGAACAAGTCCGTGTAGGCCCCGGGCAAGCAGCTGAGCAAAATAAAAAGGGCCGCGCAATGCGCAGCCCTTTCAGGAACTTACCCTGCCCGGCCGGCGTCAGCCGGCCAGGCAAACCGCCTTAGAAGTTGCCCTTGACCTGCAGACCCCATTGACGCGGCTCGTTGGTGAAGCCGGTCAGGTTGTTGAAGTCGATGGCGCCGGTGATGCGGCGCTGGTCGAGGATGTTGCGGCCGAATGCAGCCACTTCATACTTGCCGTCAGCGAAGATGTAACCCACGCGCACGCCGCCTTCGGTCAGTGGCGCACCGGTGAACTCGGCCGCTTCGTACAAGAAGAAGTTGACCTTGCTGCGGAACGACCAGTCGGTGAACGCATACAGTTCGCCGTCGGCGAACGGCACGCCGTAGCGCGCGGTCGCGTTGAAGGTCCAGCGCGGCGCCTGCGGCAGCATGTTGCCATTGATCTCGACACGGCCGGCGGCGTTGATCGGGTTGGTGATCGTGCACTGGGCGCAGCGGTTGACCGACAGGCTGGCGTCGCGGATCTGCGTGTAGTTGTAGCTGGCGCCGGCGCTCACGCGCAGGGCGGTGCTGACTGCCGCTTCGAAGTCGAACTCTGCGCCCTTGCCCTTGGTCTTGTCGGCGTTGATCAGGCGGTTGACGTTCGAGTTACCACCGACCACGGTCAGCTGCTGGTCTTCGATCGTGTAGTCGTAGATCGAGAACGAAGTGCGTGCGCGGCGCTCGAACAGGTCGGCCTTGATGCCGACTTCGACCGACTTGATGGTCTCGGCGTCGGCCACGGTGATCGGCACCGATGCCGATGCGGCGGCGATGCTCGGGGCGCGGAAGCCGGTGGCGGCGCGGCCGTACAAATTGACGTTGTTGTTCAGCTTGTAGGTGGCGGAGACATCCCAGCTGGTCTTGCTGCTGTCGGTCTCGACCGACGACGGGCCGATCTGGGCGACGTTATCGGCCACCAGCGTCTGGAAGTCCTTCTCGTCCTTGGTATAGCGCACGCCGCCGCGGATGGTCCAGTCCGGGGTCAGGTTGTAGGTTGCCGACGCGAACACGGCCCAGGCCTTGTTCTGCTGGTTCGACACCAGGCGCGAAGTGCGCGCGTAGTTCACGCTCTCGAAGTTGTCGCTGCCGCCGGTGACGTCTTCGTCGAAGTAATACACACCGGTCTGCCAGTTGAACGGGCCTTCGTTCTTCGACTCGAGGCGGAATTCCTGGGTGTACTGGTCGAGGTCGCCGATATAGCCGTTGGTCTCGACCTGGAACGGGATGAAGCCCGGACCGGCCGGGGTGCCGCCGTCGATGTCGCCGCGGCTGCTGTAGTCGCTGATGTGCTCGTAGCCGGTGATCGAGAACAGGCGCAAGGCGCCCAGGTCCCACTGCAGGCGCAGGTTGGCGCCGTTGGTCTTCAGGCTCTGGAAGTTCTGGCCGTTGGTGACGATTTTGTCGAGGTCGGTGCCCTGGGCGAAGGTATTGCTGCCCTTCTGGATCAGGTTGGCGCGGAACAGGCGCGCGCTGCCGGTGGTCTGGCGCTGGTGCAGGTTCAGCAGGGCATTGAAGTTCTCGTCCGGGCGGTACAGGAACTGGACGCGCTCGGCGTGTTCGTTGTAGCCGTCGAGCTTGCCGCGTTCCTGGGTCATGCCGGTGTCGGCATAGTTGCGCACGTAGTCATCGCGGTGCTGGCCGACGGCCGAGACGCGCATCGCCCATTTGTCCGACAGCGGCACGTTGACGGCGCCTTCGGCATTGGCAGTGGTGTGGGTGGCGAGCGAAGCGTTCCAGTAGCCCTCGACCTTGCCCAGCTTCGGCTTCTCGGATTCGAACTTGACCACGCCGGCCGGGGTGTTGCGGCCGAACAGCGTGCCCTGCGGTCCGCGCAGCACTTCGACGCTGGCCAGGTCGAAGATCGGGAAGCCTTTCAGGATCGGGTTCTCTTGCACGACATCGTCGTAAATCAGCGAGACCGGCTGCGAAGCGAAGGTGTTGAAATCGGTGTTGCCGTAGCCGCGGATATAGAAGCGCGGGAAGGTACGGCCGTTCGACGATTCGACGTTCAGGCTCGGCACTTTGCCGGCCAGCACGCGGATGTCGTCGCCACCCGAGACCAGGACGTCCAGGCGATCGCCCTTGAGCGCAGTGACCGACACCGGCACGTCGCGGATGTTTTCAGTGCGGCGCTGGGCCGTCACCGTCACCGACTGCAGCTCGGGAGCGGCTTGGGCGGTCGTCGTCTGCGCCACCGCATGTGCGATCGGCATCAGGGCGGTAAAGGCCAGCAGTGCACCGTGCGCGCTGATAACGCGCTTGTGCATCTTGGACATCTTGGTCATGGAGTTGTTTTCCTGGGTGATTAAAAAAAGAACCGATGTCCCCGTTTCTCTTCTTATGGACGCTCGCCCCGCAGGGATTGCGCAAGCGGATATGGCCCGCCTTCGGCTCGCGCATCTGGGGCGCGCATCTTTGCGATGTGTAGTTGCCGACTTGTCAAAGACGGTATTGTCCGTGATCGCTCGGGGCAACTGCAAGTGAAACACTCTCATGTGACCCTGATTACAACACATGCATATGCGGTATCTGCATATCGCCGCGCATCGGCTTTCTCACAGGCTGTGGAGAAGGAAAAATGGGTGTTCGTGATTTTTTTCGAAAAACCCTTGCACGGCTTGAAAGGTAGCCTCTATAATTCGGGCCTCTTCGGACGCAATGACAAGCGTCAGATAGAAACCACCGAGATGGGCGCTTAGCTCAGTTGGTAGAGCGGATCCCTTACAAGGATTAGGTCGGGAGTTCGAGCCTCTCAGCGCCCACCAAACATCTCGATGGTCGATCGAAGTCATGATCAGAGTACACGGAGCGGTAGTTCAGTTGGTTAGAATACCGGCCTGTCACGCCGGGGGTCGCGGGTTCGAGCCCCGTCCGCTCCGCCAGCATCAAGGAAGAAGGGTCCGATTCGTCGGACCCTTTTTCTTTTTCCGTTTCCGTTTTGTTTCGATGGGGCGCCACCTGCGCCGGCGCGCGACGTATTACGCGCGGCGCCGGATCGGGTCGCCGATCTCGACCCGGTCGCGCCCGGCGTGCTTGGCGGCGTACAGCGCCTGGTCGGCGCGCGCCAGCGCATCGCCCAGGTCTTCGTTGGGATCGAGCACCACCACCCCGATACTCACCGTCATGGTGTACGACGGCCCGCTGGTAATCACGGTGGCGGCGCGGATTGCCAGGCGCAGCCGTTCGGCGGCCTGGACGGCGGCCTCGATGCCGGTGGCCGGCAGCACCAGCGCGAATTCCTCGCCGCCCAGGCGGCCGATGGTTTCGTGTTCGCGCATGCTCTGACGTACGGTCTGGGCAAACACCACCAGCGCGTCGTCGCCGCTGGCATGACCCCATCGGTCATTGATGGCCTTGAAATGGTCGATGTCGATCATCATCAGCGCCAGCGGCTGGCGCTGGCGCTGGGCGGCCAAACGCGCGCTTTCGGCGCGCTCCAGAAACGCATGCCGGTTCGGCAGGCCGGTCAGGGAATCGGTGCTGGCCAAATGCGCCATGCGGGCGTCGTCCTTTTGCTTGCACAGCAGCAGGAAGCCAAAACCGTTGAAGATCATCAGGAGGTAGCCGGTGAGATAGGCCGCTTCCTGGCCGGTGTTGAAGTCGGGCACATAGTCGCCTTGCAGCGCCGAGCTGGCCCAGGCGGCGACCGACAGCGCGAACAGGGCGTCGTTGATGCCGATGATCCGCTGCAGCAGCGACGCATTCCGGCGCCGCAATAGCACCCAGGCCATGGCGGTGGCAAACAGCGCCACCACGCTCGCCACCAACGTGCTGAGCTCGGCATGGCTGGCGCCGCGCGCGCTGGCAGCGATCACGATTGCGCACGACAGGCCGGTGATGGGAAAGACGACGCGGCCCCAGCGGGTAAATCCGAAGAACACGCAGTACGCGGCCATTTCCAGCGCGACGGCCAGGATCCAGCCCAGGCCCTCCAGGCTGCCAAGCACCGGCGCCCCCAGCAAGGGACGCGCCCAGCCGACCAGCTGGCTGAAGCCGATGCCAAGGCGTGCCCACATCCACAGGCGCAGGCCCGGGATGGGCGACGCGCCGCGCATGTAGGCTGCCATCAGGATGGCGAAGCCGACGTTGCCCATCCCGAGTGCAAGAAGAAAACTTTGTTGATCGATCACTGCCTGTCCTGGTGGTAGCCCGATGTCGCCGAGCTCGACGGCTTGCTCAGTAAATATAATAGTGACAATTAATATTGCCACAAGGAACTATGTTACACCGTTTCAACCAGACAAGTGCGCACGGTTGCATTCGTATGGACCAGTAGCCACACCACAGCGCGCACGTGTGGGAATTTGATGCGTGGCATCTTCCGATCGGGGATAATTCACTGACAACTTGCTGTATTGACCTGGAATCACCGTGATTTTCCGCTTCCTCAAGCCTCCCCGCATGTCGCCGCGTCTGCACCGGCTCAAGAGTTCTCCCCTGTTCGCGGCATTGACGCCGCTGGAGCTGAAGATCGTCGACGGCTTGCTGCACGAGCGCCGCTATCTGAAAGACGAAATCGTCTTCGACGAGGGCGAGGAAGGCCAGGCGCTGTATCTCCTGATGAGCGGCCGGGTGCGCATCAGCCGGCTGCACGAAGGCATGACCCAAGTCGTGGCCGAGCTCGAGCCGGGCGGCTTCTTCGGCGACCTGGCGCTGCTCGACCGTTCGCCGCGTAACGCCCAGGCACGCGCGCTCGAGCCGTGCGAGATGGCGGTGTTCTTCCGCGCCGACTTCCTGGGCCTGATGGAGACCGACGCCGTGATCGGCTACAAGATCTCGCTGGCGCTGGCGCGCCACATCGGCCTGCGCCTGCGCGAATGGATGGGCACCGGACGGCCCCAGCTGGAAGCGCTATGAACGCGGCGGTCAACGGCGAACGGGCCGGGCCGGTCGTCTGGTCCGGCATCATTGCCGCCACCTGTCTGCTGCTGCTGGTGGTCAAGCAGCTGCTGTGGCTGGCCCTGCCCTTCATCTTCGGCGCCGTGCTGTATTACATCCTGCTGCGCCCGATGCAGCGCATGGTGCGCTCGGGCTTCAGCCGCAACACGGCCGCGCTGTGGGTGTGCGCGCTGTTCTTCGGCCTGGCCACGCTGGCGATGGTGGCGGCGCTGAACTGGAGCGACGTGCCGGAAGAAGACTCGTGGGAAGCGACCATCGGCGTGTATCTGGATGGCGGGCTGGCGTTCGTGCGCAACACCATCGTGCTGCTGGAAACCAAATTTCCGCTGCTGGCCGAGATGCGCCTGACCTCCACCGTCAACACCGCGATCGCCGCCTACACCAACGACTTCGCCAGCAACCACCTGGGCGAGATCGTGGTGGGCCTCGTGACCTGGGTGCCGTCGCTGCTGCTGGCGCCGTTCCTCACGTTCTTCCTGCTGCGCGACGGCGTGCGCTTCAAGAAGTTCCTGGCGCGCGCGGTGCCGAACGCCTATTTCGAACGTTCGCTGTTTTTGCTGCACGAGGTTGATCAGACCGCGCGGCGTTACTTCGAAGGCCTGCTTACGCTGACCGTGCTCGACACGCTGGTGCTGGCGCTCGGCCTGTGGATCATCGGCGTCTCCTCTCCCCTCTTGCTGGGCTTGATCTCGGCGGTGCTGGCCTGGGTGCCGTTCGTCGGCTCGATTGCCGGCTGCGCGCTGGTGGTGGTGGTGGCCTCCACCGATGCGCCCGCCACGCCCTACGTCGCCTACGGCGCAATCGTGGTGTTCGTGCTGGTGCGGCTGCTGGACGATTTCGTGTTCATGCCGCTGACGCTGGGGCGCAGCCTGCACATTCATCCCCTGGTGACGGTGGTGATGATCTTTGTCGGCGGCATGCTGGCCGGCGTGGTTGGATTGATGCTGGTGCTGCCGGTGCTGGGGGTGGTGATGGTGATCGGCGAGACGCTCGGGCGCCTGGTCACCAATCCGCGCCTGCGCGCGCGCCATCGTTATGCGAAGGCGCTGCGTGTCAGGCAGGCCAGCATCGACCTGGATATCGCGCGCGAGCGGCGTGGGGCGCCGACGGCGTCGACCAAGCCGCTCGGTAAAGGGTAAGGCGCCTGCGTTACGCCGGCGGCGACTCGGAGGCGCCGCCTTTCAGTTGACGCAGCAGGTGCCAGGCCATCGCCCCCAGCGCAGCGATGCCGCCTATAAGCAGCGCCCATAGCCAGATGCGCTGCTTGCCGCTCGACGCTGTCGCCTCGTTCTTCTCGAGTACCTGTTGGCGCACCGGGTCGCCCGCCTTGGCCGCGGCGAGCGCCATCAGTTCGCGCTCGCTGAACCCCGGCGCCACCTGGTGCAGCGCCACCCCTGCCGCACGCACGCCGGCGCGGCCGAACGCAAGTTGGTACGGCGGCTTGCCGGCGGCGACGAACACCAGCGTCGCTGGCGCCCAGCGCAGGCGCAAGGCCGGGCGTTCAGGGATGGCATTCACCGGCCGCACCACCCAGCGCGCCGCATGCGTCAGCGGCACCGCAACGTCGCTTGACGCGCGGCGGCGTCCATCCTGCTCGAGCTGGAAGAAAGTGGTGTTCACCAGCGGCTGCAGTTTCAGCGCGGTGCGCGCGCCCGGGTCGCGGTTGGGCAGCGCGTGGTACTGCCCGATCATGACCGGCATCACGACGTTCTGGCCCTGGAACGCCAGGCCCACCGATTCGACCGGAATTGCGACCGGCGCGGTGTACACCAGGTCACGTCCTTCGGTGCCCGGCGCCCTTTGCAGCACCAGCGTTTCCAGCTGGCGCCCGGCCTGGCGCTGCACGACGTAGTCGGCATGCACCGCGGCGAACTCGATCGGTTTGCCGTCCAGCCAGCGCAGGCGCGCATAGCGAAACGCGCGCGGTGCGAATTCGATCCGGTGTTTCTGCACGCTGGCGCCCTGGCTGTTGACCAGCCAGCTCACTGCCGCTTCGGCTTGCTCGTCCCAGTTTTGCAGGTCGTCGCTGACGTCGAGCGCGACCTGCGCGCTGTAGCTTCCCACTGCGGGCGCAGCGTCAGGGACAGCGCGCCGATCGCTGCGTCGGCGCCGACGCTGGCCGCGCGCGCGGCCGGTTGCAGGTCCAGCACCAGGCTGGTGAGCTCGTCGCCTGCCGCGCGCGCCGGCGCCGTCACCGAGATCAGCGCGCCGTCGCTGCCGGTTCGGATCTGCAGCCCTTCCTGCACACTCACGCCGTCACGCGCGGGGCCATGCACGGGGAAGATGGCCGCTTGGGCGGTGGCCCGATTGACGAGCGCTTGCGGCGCCAGGTCGACCAGTGCGAACGGCATTGGCGTGCCGGCAGCGTCGAATACCCGCAGGTCGTTCATGTTCGGCGAGCGTGCGAACAGGTACACGGCGCGCGGCACCCGCAATTGCACGACCGCCTGGTTGGCGGCCACGCTCAACGGCAGCACGTGCGAATAGTCGGTGGCCTTGTCGCCGGCGGGCGCCGGGGCTGCGGCAAGGGCCGCGGAAGTCAGGGTCAAGGTGAACAGCGCGGCGGCGTGATGCGTGTGCATGGTGTCCTCGACTCGGTTCAGGCAGATGCGGCGGGCGGCATGTGCGGCCCGGTCTTAGCATGCTTTGGATATGGCGCGAAGTAACCTACCAGCAGCAGCAGCAGGCCGACGCCGACGAACGACACCACGCGCGCGATGCTGCCGCTGTTGCCAAGATCGACGGCGAACAGCTTGAGCACCACGATGCCGAGCATCGCCGCCCCGGTCCACCAGGTGCGCCGCATCGCCCGCCGCGCCGCCATCCGCATCAAGACCAGCGCGCTCGCGCTCCAGACCAGCGACATCATGGCTTGCACGAACTGCGACGCGGCCAGGTCGGGCAGCCGATAGGCGATATCGAGATACTGCGCCGCGCTGCGCAGCAGGATCAGGTTGAACCACAGATAGGCGGCGACCAGGCCGGCCAGGCGCAGTTGCTGCCGCAAGGCGTGGTGCAGCGCGCTTAGCGCGTCGAGCTGGCGCACTACGCTGGCCCACAGCATCAGCACGAAGCCGGTGGTCAGGTCCAGAGGATTCAATAACGGCAGGTAGGGCAAAGGCTGCATGGCGCCGTCGTGGCTCAGGTTCCAGGCCACCGCCAGTGCCACCATCAGGAGCGTCGCAGCGGGGATGACGACGGTGCGGTACCACTTGCTCAGCGGCGCGGCCGGCCACTTGTCGGCCACGCTGCGGCGCAAGAGCAATGCCAGTGCCAGTGCCAGCATCATCGCCCAGGTGGGCAGGTAGTTGCTCCAGGCGGCGTCGGCGACCCAGCTCTGTGGTGTCATTCCGTCGGGCGCGGGGGCGATCAGCCAGCGCTCGATCAGGATCGCGCCGCTTGGCCCCAGGGCCAGCCACGGCCCGCCGCTACGCAGCAGATGCAGGAGCTTGAGCCATCCTTCGCCCGGTTCGGGGCCGGTTGCGCTCCAGCGCGACCTGAGATATTCGCTGCCCGACCACAGCACTGCCCACGCGATCCAGCCAGCTGCGTCGGGCAGGGTGTGCGCTACGTACAAAATGTGCAGAGCATGGGCGGTGACCAGCAGCAGCAGGCTCCAGCAGATGCCGGCTGATAGCCGCAACTGCGGCCAGGCCAGGCGCGGCGCCAGGCGCATGCAGGCGATCGACGTGAGCACGACACCCAGCGCATACAAGGCGGACCAACGCGCGTACGGGGTGCCGAGCGTATCGGGAAGGTACGGGATCAAGCGGTCGGCGGCGACGTTGAGCGCAGGGCCGAACCACCAGATGCCGGCCCACAGGAGCAGCAGGGTGGCGAGTTTGCTGTCCGATGCATTCTGCGCCGCACGTTGCATCAAGCGGCTCGTGATTAATGCGGCGACGGTCAGCATGACGATGCCGAGCAGCGGCACATCGTCGCTGGCCCCATACAGCGTCGTCCAGCCCTGGGCGCTGATCACGCCCAGCGCGCTGGCGGCAGCCATCTGGGCGGCGAAGGCCGGCTGGCGCGCCATCGGCCAATCCAGGCGCGCGCTAATGACATAGAGCAGCAACGCGGTGAGCAAGGCGCTGGCGACCATCCAGTTGGCCAGCGTCCCACCCGAAGTATGCAGGATCGCTTCGGTCCAGCACCCGGCCAATAGCCAGATGGCGGACAACGTGAGGGAGACTTCGGCCAGGAAGGTCAGCGCGTCGCCACCTTTTGGATTCTTGCGCAGGGTGAGTGCGATCGCGAACGCGCTGGCGGCGAGCAGCAAGCACCCCAGCCACAGGTGTGCTGACAGCGCGGTCTGTAGTGTCAGCGCAGTAGCGGCGGCGAAGAAACTGACCGACGCGCCGACTTGCAGCAGCAAGCCAAAGACCCAGACCGAAGGCCGCTGCCAACGCAGGCCGAGCCATACGAAGCCGGCGCCTTCCAGTGCCCATACGGCCGAAGTCCAGCGGCCGTCCAGTGCGAACGGCATGGCGAGGGTGCCGAAGATGACGCCCAGCGCGGCGTAGGCTTCGAGCATGACGCGCCAACGCTCGCGTCCCTGCTTTATCAAGATCGACGCCACCGTCAGGTAGAACCCGCCCAAGGCCAGCGCGGACAAGGCGATACCGAATGGCTTGTCCTGGACCAGGCCGACCTGCAGGCCGAAGGCCAGCAAGGGTGTGCCCAATACCAGCGTGGCGTCGACGTAATTCTTCAACCTCGCCTGCTGCTGATAAGCGAAGGCCAGCGAGATGGCGACGTAGCACAGGAAGAACAGGATCAGGAAACCCTGCGCCGATGGATAGTTCTCTGGTATGTAGCGCAAATTGCCCCAGGCCGAGCCGACGACGAAGGTAAAGGCGAATCCCAGCAGGTTCAGGGGGCGCCACGAGCGCGTGATGGATAGTGCGAACACGCCGGCATTGAGCAGCGCGTAATACGAAAACAGCGCGACATGGTTGCCCTGCCCGGTCGACAGCAGCAGTGGGCAGGCGAAGCCGCCGGTGATGCCGAATGCCGCCAGCCAGGGTGCGTCTTGCAGCACCGCCAGCAGGCAGGTGAACGCTGTGAGGCAGACCAGCAAGGCGAAGGCAAAGCCGGCGGGAATCAGGTCGTAGCGCTGGTGGGCGCCGAAGATCACCAGCATCAGGATCGCGATTGCCGTGCCTTGCACAGGCAGTCCGATTTCCCGGCGCGTACCGCGCAGGCGCCAGCCCCAGGCCAGCAAGCCCAGGTCGGCCAGCACCACGCCGGCCAGGCGCAATTCGATCGGGATGGTGATGGTCGCGGCGACGTACTTGAGCAGGAAGGCAATGCCGATGAACAGGATCACCAGGCCAAGTTTGGCGACCAGGTTGCCGGTGAGGAGCCAGGTAATCGCGGTGGTGAGCCATTTGCTGATGTACGTTGGCTCGTGAGGCTCGACGTTTTCATGCCGAGCTGCGCTCACGGATGGCGCGGGGGCGGCTTTGGCAGTGGTATGCAGCGGCTCTTGAGTCGCGTCAATTTGGGGAGACGCAGTGACAGGGGTTGTAGCTTCGTTAGCTTGCGGCGGGGGGCCGGCTGTTTTGCCTGCTTTGCGCAATGCAAGTAGTCGGCGCGCGAACGGTTCGGGCCGATTTGGCACAGCAATATATTTTTTTGCCTCCGTTTCAGGCGGTGCAACCGGAGCGGTTTCTGGTGGCGCATGAGATTGGCGCCCTGATTTTTCCAGAGCCTCGATTTGCTTTTTGAGCAGGTCTGTTTTGACCACGTACTCACCACGTAACGTCGCAAGTGCGCGTTCCAGGGCTCCCACATCACGCTCCAGAGAATTGATTCTGCCTGTTTTATTGGCGCCGACCAGCCAAGCTGCGATGAATGGATAGACAAATACCGCCAACACGACAAAGGTCATGAATTCCATGGGCAGCTCCAAAACTGACTGTGCACTTCATTCGGAACGGATTTTTAACGAACTGGCGACGTCGCGACACCTTGAATTGGAATACTGCCAGCAGGCAATGCCCCGGAGGACGGACTTTGGCACTCATTGCGCTGCATCAAAGTTGTTGATCACTGCTGTGGACGATGTATGACAGCGTTGGAATAGGCGTAATTCGGGATGCATAAAGCAAAAAACCCCACTCAGATCACTGAGTGGGGTTTCTTATATAACTAGCCTGACGATAACCTACTTTCACACTGGTTGCAGCACTATCATCGGCGCAAAGTCGTTTCACGGTCCTGTTCGGGATGGGAAGGGGTGGGAC